>Ga0207417_1000012_pt1 | contig 150944 bp, 129 predicted proteins | sample MalvirmetagMSP82_FD_184225 | JGI IMG/M metagenome (GOLD analysis project Ga0207417, IMG submission 184225) | Marine viral communities from the Deep Pacific Ocean - MSP-82 (SPAdes) | ecosystem: Environmental > Aquatic > Marine > Oceanic | place: Pacific Ocean | collected 2011-04-19
TGGTGATAACGTGAAGTTATCGGTAGAGCTGATCCAGCCGGTAGCAATGGAAGAAGGCTTACGATTTGCGATCCGCGAAGGTGGACGTACCGTAGGTGCTGGTGTGGTAACTAAAATTTTAGACTAAGCACTACCAGCTAAGCGAATTTACGGAAAAAAGTAGGTGGTTTATACCATCTACTTTTCCGTGTATAAACGGGCGTAGCTCAGTTGGTAGAGCACTGGTCTCCAAAACCAGGTGTCGGGAGTTCGAGTCTCTCCGCCCGTGCAATTAAATAAAACGAATAAGCATAATGGCTAAATTATCAGGAATTTTTGACGGTGTTGTAGGTGAGTTTAAGAAAGTAGCATGGCCTACACAAAAAGAACTTATTGACAGTACTGTAATCGTTGTAGTTTTCTCGATAATTCTATCTGTATTTATATTTGGTGTAGATCAAGTATACAGTACTGCTTTAGAATACATTTACAATTAAGAACATGAGTGTTGAACTAGTACATGATTGGTATGTAGTACGTTGTTTCTCCAGTCATGAAAATAAGGTAAGAGATTTTCTTGAGCGTGAAATAGAAGAGCAAGGTTTAGAGGATAAAGTGAAAGAAGTGCTTGTTCCAACTGAAACCATTGTTGAGATTCGCGGAGGAAAAAAGAAGACAAGAGAAAAGAATTTTTTTCCTGGCTATATATTGCTCAACACTCATTATGATGAAGAAGTAAACAATTTAGTACAGAGTGCGCCTTCCTGTTTAGGGTTTTTAAAAGTAGGAAAAACGCAGACTGTACCGCATCCTCTTAAAAAACATGAAGTCCAAAGAATTATTGGGCGAGTTAGAGAAGGTGGAGAAGAGAATGCAAATATTGAGATACCGTTTAGTGAAGGTGATCTCGTAAAAGTTATTTCCGGACCATTCAAAGATTTTGATGGTACGGTACAGGAGGTTAACACCGATAAATTAAAACTGAGAGTGATGGTTTCCATTTTTGGACGCCGAACCCCTGTAGAAGTAGATGTGAACCAAGTGGAATCCACTACTTAATTAAAAGAAACTAGTTGATGCTAGCTATTACGCAACCAAACAGAAGTTACTAATCATTTAGGATCCTGATAATCCATGGCTAAAAAAGTTGAAAGAATCCTGAAACTCCAAATTGTTGGTGGGCAGGCAAACCCTGCACCCCCAGTTGGGCCGGCTCTCGGTCAGGCTGGAATTAACATTATGGAGTTTTGTAAAGCCTTTAATGCTAAGACTCAGGAAAAAGCCGGAACTGTAATTCCAGTTGAGATTACTGTATACGCTGACAAGTCTTTTACATTCAAAACAAAGACACCACCAGCGCCAGTATTACTTAAAAAAGCTGCGAAGATAAAGTCCGGATCAGGTGAACCTAACCTTAAGAAGGTTGGAACAGTTACCTGGAGCCAATGCAAAGATATAGCACAAGAAAAAATGGAAGACTTAAATGCGTTTGACATTGAAGCTGGTGCCGAAATGATTGCAGGAACGGCTCGGAGTATGGGTCTAAGAGTAAATCGCGATAAATAAGGAGTTGTGATTATGGCAAAAAAAGGAAAGAAATACGAACAAGCTGTGGCATTAGTTAATCCGGAGATTGAATATTCTCTGGAGGAAGCATGTGATCTGGTTAAAAAAACTTCAAACCGAAATTTCGATGCTTCGGTGGATATTGATATCCGCTTAGGTGTTGATCCACGACATGCCGATCAAATGGTACGTGGAACTGTGAGCTTGCCTCATGGTACGGGTAAAGAAGTTCGAGTTTTAGCTTTGGTAAACGAAGCAAAACAAGATGAAGCCAGAGAAGCAGGTGCCGACCATGTTGGTATGGATGAATACATCAAAAAAATTGAAGAAGGTTGGGCGGATATCGATGTGATAATCGCTACACCTGATGCAATGGGAAAACTCGGTAAACTAGGACGATTCCTAGGACCCCGTGGGCTTATGCCAAACCCAAAAAGTGGAACAGTTACTATGGATGTAGCTGATGCTGTTAAGCAAGTTAAAGCAGGTCAGATTGATTTCCGTGTTGATAAATTCGGAATTCTTCACACATCCGTAGGTAAAATAAGTTTTGACGCTACTGCAATTAAAGAAAACGCTGAAGCTTTTCTTTCAACTGTAATGCGATTAAAACCTGCATCCTCTAAAGGACTATACGTGAAATCAGTTTTCATGAGTAGTACAATGGGACCAAGCATACCTATAAGTAGAACCGCAGTTACATCCCTATAATAGGAGGAATTAAGAATTATGCCTACTGCAGAAAAAAGAGCAGTCTTAGACGAAATCACAGAAAAACTAAATGGTGCGAACGGTATTTACATTACCAAGTACACTGGTATGTCTGTGGCAGATGCTAATGAATTGCGAGGAGCATTCCGTAAGGGAAATATCTTCTTCAAAGTATATAAGAATAAGCTTATGAAGCTTGCAATGGAAGAAGTTGGAGGTTACGATAAAGTACTCCCTTCTTTAGTTGAGCAAAATGCTTTTGCATTCGTTGAAGATGAATTGTCCGCACCGGCTAAAGTATTAAAAGAGTTTACTAAGGATAAGAAGAAACCTGAATTCAAAGCCGCTTTTATAGATGGCGAATTCTATTCTTCTGATAAATTAGAAGCTCTCGCCGCAATGAAGTCTAAAAACGAAGTTATTGGCGATATACTTGGTCTGTTAATGTCACCTGCACAAAATGTAGTAAGTGCGCTTACTGCTCAAGGTTCAAACCTTGTTGGTGCTGTAAAGACTATTGCCGAAAAAGGCGAAGAATAATATTTATACAATATGTCGCAAGACATTAAAAATTTTACTTTAAAAAACAACTGGAGATAAAAATGGCTGACGTTAATAAACTAGCTGAAGAGCTTGTCAACCTAACTATCAAAGAAGCAAACGAACTAGCAAAAGTTCTTGAAGAAGAATATGATATCAAACCTGCTGCAGCAGCTGTTGCTGTTGCTGGCCCAGCCGGAGGCGGAGACGCTGCTGGTGGTGGTGAAGAGCAAACCGAGTTTGATGTAGTTCTTGAATCTGCTGGAGCTAAAAAAATCGCTGTGATCAAAGAAGTTCGCGGAATCACTGGTCTTGGGCTGAAAGAAGCTAAAGAACTTGTTGATGGCGCACCTAATACTATCAAAGAAGGTGCTGCTAAAGCAGAAGCTGAAGAGATCAAAGCTAAGCTTGAAGAAGCTGGAGCAACAGTAGAGCTTAAATAAGCTTTCTTACAATATTCGCACATAGCCGATATCGTGAAAACGGTATTGGCTATTGGCGTCTATATTACTTAACCCTGTTATTTATAGGGTTTTTACCGTTTAATTTACCTTCAACAAAAAGGAGAGGTTCCTTTTGAGCAAGAAGATGCAAACTATTCCAAATACGGATCGCCAATCTTTTGGGCGAACTAAAGAAGTTTTAGAGTATCCTGATTTTCTGGATATCCAATTAGAGTCGTTCGAGAAATTCGTACAACTTGATATTGCACCAAATGAGCGTGTTAATCAAGGGTTGCAAAGAATTTTCTTAGAAAACTTTCCAATTCAGGATACACGGGAAACTCATATACTAGAATTTTTATACTACAATGTTGATGTTCCGAGATATACCATCAAAGAATGTCAGGATCGTGGACTAACTTATTCAGTTCCATTGAAAGCAAAACTACGTCTATCATCTGTGGATGATAGTGACGAAGCTAGTGAAACAATAGAGCAGGAAGTATTTTTAGGTGACCTGCCATGGATGACAAACCGTGGTACTTTTATCATTAATGGCGCTGAGCGTGTAATTGTTTCCCAGTTACATAGATCTCCTGGTGTATTTTTTGGTCAATCGGTTCACCCAAATGGTACTCAGCTCTATTCAGCTCGTGTGATTCCTTTCAAAGGTTCATGGATTGAATTTACTACTGATATCAGAGACGTACTCTGGGCTTACATTGATCGTAAGAAAAAGATCCCTGCAACAACACTATTGCGTGCACTTGGATATTCTACTGATCTTGACTTATTAAGTCTGTTTGAATTATCAGAAGAAATTAAAGTTGGAACAAAAGCTAACTTCAAAAAGAACCTTGTAGGTAAACGACTTGCTCAAAACATCATCGTTGAAGAGATGGAAGAAGTTGTTGATGATGAGACAGGTGAAGTTACTGAAGCGTTAAACCGTAAAATCATTTTTGAACGTGATCATGAATTAACAGAAGATGATTACGGAATGTTTGGCGAGGTTGATCAAAAAACAGTACTGGTTCAGAAGATTACTTCAGAAGAGTCTGAGCGTTCTGTTATGATGAATACACTTCGTAAAGATCCAACTTGGGACGAAACTTCTGCACTAGGGGAAGTTTATCAGCAGATCAGATCTGGTGAAATGCCTGATCCTGAAACTGCTCGTTCTATTCTTGAAAGATTATTCTTTAGTGATAAGAAATATGATCTTGGAGAAGTTGGTCGTTACAGATTGAACAAGCGACTTCGTTTAGAGGGTAATGAAGAGATCCAATATCTATTGAAAGAAGATATTGTTGCTATCATCAGAGAAGTTATCCGTCTTAAAAATATGAAATCTCAAGTTGATGATATTGATCACTTGAGTAACAGACGAGTTCGTACTGTAGGTGAGCAATTAGGACAGCAATTTGCTATTGGACTTGCCAGAATGGCAAGAACAATAAAAGAGAGAATGAACTCTCGTGATGCAGAGCAATTGACTCCTCAAGATCTTGTGAACGCACGTACCATTTCAAGTGTAATTAACACTTTCTTTGGTACTAACCAGCTTTCACAGTTTATGGATCAAACGAATCCATTAGCAGAATTAACGCACAAGCGTCGTATGTCTGCTCTTGGACCAGGTGGTCTTACTCGTGAGCGTGCCGGTTTTGAGGTTCGTGATGTTCACTACACTCATTACGGTCGTCTTTGTCCAATTGAAACTCCTGAAGGTCCGAACATTGGTCTGATCTCATCTCTTTGTATTCATGCAAAAGTGAATGATTTTGGATTTATTGAAACGCCTTACAGAAAAGTTAAGGACAAGAAAGTTTCTAAAAGTGTTGAGTATTTAGCTGCAGAGCAGGAAGATGAGACAGTAATTGCTCAGGCTAATGCAGAGTTAGACGAAAATAACACTTTTGCTAATGATGCAGTTTTCTCAAGAATGCGTGAAGGTAACTACTTAGTTGCTAAAGCAGAAGAGATCGAGTATATGGATGTGGCAACAAATCAGATCACATCACTTGCGGCTGCATTAATTCCATTTATTGAACATGATGATGCAAACCGTGCTTTGATGGGCTCGAACATGCAGCGTCAAGCAGTTCCATTACTTAGACCTGAAGCACCGGTAGTAGGTACAGGATTAGAGCATAGAGCTGCTCGTGATTCCCGTGCAATTATCACCGCAGATGCAAAAGGTGAAGTTGTATATGTAAGTTCAACTGAAATTCGTATCAAGTACGAAAGAGATGAGCTTGACCAACATTGTTATTTTGATGGTGGAATTAAATCATATGAGCTTGAAAAGTTCAGTAGAACAAACCAGGATACTTGTACTAATCAGCGTGCCATTGTAAAAGTTGGTGACAAGGTTAAAAAAGGACAAGCTATTGCTGATGGTTGCTCAACTGACGGTGGAGAACTTGCTCTTGGACGTAACTTACTTGTGGCTTTCATGCCATGGAGAGGCTACAACTTTGAGGATGCGATCGTTGTAAGTGAGCGTATTGTTCAGGATGACATTTATACTTCTATCCACATTACAGAATTCGAACAACAAGTTCGTGACACTAAGCGTGGTGAAGAAGAACTTACTCGCGAGATTCCGAACGTAAGTGAAGAAGCAACTCGTAACCTTAATGAAAAAGGTATTATCCGAGTTGGAGCTAAAATCAATCCGGGTGATATTCTGGTTGGTAAGATCACTCCGAAAGGTGAAACTGACCCAACACCGGAAGAAAAATTACTTCGTGCTATTTTTGGCGACAAAGCTGGTGATGTTAAAGATGCTTCTCTAAAAACTCCTCCGGGCGTTTCTGGAACTGTAATCAACACAAAGCTTTTCAGCCGTAAGCGTGATGAGTTAATTTCAAGAAAAGAAGAAAAGAAAAGAGTAGAGCAAGAGCAGGAAAGACATGCTGAAAAACTTGCAGAACTAAATCAGCAATGGGCTGATAAGATGTACTCTCTTCTTAGAGACAAAACTTCTCCGGGAGTGTTGAACTACAGTAATGTTGAGCTGATCCCTAAAGGTGAGAAGTATAAAAAATCAGTATTTGAAGAACTAGATCCGGTAAATATCAATGAGAATATTGACTGGGCTACAGATCAGGAATTGGTAGAAAAAGTAAGACTACTGTTTGCTAACTATCGTGACCTTCGTCGTAAGATCGACAGTGAGGCTAAGCGTCGTACGTTTGCAATTCAAGTAGGAGACGAACTACCTCCTGGAATCATCCAAAAAGCTAAGATCTACGTTGCTAAGAAGCGTAAGCTTCAGGTAGGTGATAAGATGGCGGGACGTCACGGTAACAAAGGTGTTGTTGCTAAGATCGTACCACAGGAAGACATGCCGTTTATGGCTGATGGTACTCCTGTAGATATCTGTCTGAACCCACTTGGTGTGCCTTCTCGTATGAACCTTGGACAGATCTATGAAACGATCCTTGGTTGGGCAGCTAAAAAACTTGGCGTTACTTTCGCTTCTCCGATTTTTGATGGAGCAAGCATGGATGACGTAAAAGGAAAATTAAGAGAAGCAGGATTGCCTGAAGATGGTCGTGTAAACCTATACGACGGTCGCACTGGTGAGCCATTCTCACAGAAAACGACTGTTGGATATATCTATATGATCAAGTTGAATCACTTGGTTCAGGATAAGATGCACTCCCGTTCGATTGGACCATACTCATTAATTACGCAGCAACCATTGGGTGGTAAAGCTCAGTTTGGTGGTCAGCGACTTGGTGAGATGGAGGTTTGGGCACTTTATGCATATGGTGCTTCAAGTATCCTAAAGGAAATGCTCACTGTAAAAAGTGATGACGTAAAAGGGCGCTCCAAAGTTTATGAAGCTATTGTGAAAGGTGAAAACCTTCCTGATGGAGACGTGCCTGAATCATTTAAAGTATTACTTCGAGAGCTTATGGGTCTCGGACTTGAAATACATATACAATAATCACTGTTAATTATTTAATGGAGGAATACCCTTGCCAATAACGAAAACATTAACAGTTACCAACGACTTTAACAGCATTGGAGTATCACTTGCTTCTGCTGAGACAATTTTGTCCCGTTCACACGGAGAAGTATTAACACCGGAAACTATAAACTACAGAACCTTTAAGCCGGAGATGGATGGTCTTTTCTGTGAAAAGATCTTTGGCCCGGTTAAAGATTATGAATGCCATTGCGGAAAATACAAGCGTATTCGCTACAAAGGTATTATTTGCGATCGTTGCGGTGTTGAAGTAACAAGAAAGGCTGTTCGTCGTGAGCGAATGGGTCATATCACCCTAACCGTTCCGGTTGTACACATTTGGTATTTCAAATCTCTGCCAAACAAGATTGCTTACCTTTTAGGTATGTCTTCTAAAAACCTTGACAAGATTGTTTATTATGAGACTTTTGTAATCATAAACCCTGGTGTAGCACGCGATTTGGGTTATGCTAAAGGTGATATGATTTCTGAAGAAGAGAAATATGACATCCTTGATCAGCTTCCGGAAGATAATTATGAGCTTGATAATGACGACGAAGATAAGTTCATAGTTAAAGAAGGAGCAGATGCACTAGCAGCAATGCTTGCAGATCTTGACTTGGATGAATTAGCTTATCAATTACGCTATGAAGTGAAAAATGAAACTTCACAAATGCGTAAGAAAAAGAAATTAAAGCGCCTTCAGGTTATTGAGTCTTTCCGTGCCGCTGCAGAGCACACAGAAAACAAGCCTGAGTGGATGTGCCAGAGTGTAATCCCGGTAATTCCACCAGAATTGCGCCCTCTTGTACCTCTTGAAGGTGGTAGGTTTGCTACTTCTGATCTTAACGATCTATACAGAAGGGTCATTATCAGAAACAACCGTTTGAAGAGATTGATGGACATTAAAGCTCCTGATGTAATTCTTCGAAATGAGAAGCGTATGCTTCAGGAAGCGGTTGATTCATTATATGACAACTCAAGAAAATCAAACGCAGTTAGAAATAACAATCGTCCGCTAAAATCTCTTAGCGACATGTTGAAAGGTAAGAGCGGTCGTTTCCGTCAAAACCTTCTTGGTAAGCGTGTTGATTATTCCGGTCGTTCTGTAATTGTGGTAGGTCCGGAACTCAAAATGCATGAGTGTGGCCTTCCAAAAGAAATGGCAGTCGAGCTTTACAAACCATTCATTATTCGTCGCTTGATAGAACGCGGTTATGTTAAAACCGTTAAGAGCGCAAAGAAAGTAGTTGATCGCAGAGATGCGGTGGTTTGGGAAGTACTTGAAAATGTAATTGATGGACATCCGGTAATGCTTAACCGTGCTCCAACGCTTCACCGTTTAGGTATTCAAGCGTTTCAACCGGTGCTTATCGAGGAAAAAGCGATTCGTCTTCACCCACTAGCGTGTACGGCATTCAACGCCGATTTCGATGGTGATCAGATGGCGGTTCACTTGCCACTTAGCCACGATGCAGTGCTTGAGGCTTCTGTATTGATGCTTGGTTCTCATAATATTATGAGTCCTGCAAGTGGTGGCCCTATTGCAGTTCCATCTCAGGATATGATCTTGGGTCTTTACTTCCTTACTAAGCCTGCAAACGGCAAAAAGGGAGAAGGAAAGACATTTTCAGATATGGATGAAGTTCTTGTCGCTTTTGATCAAGGACAGATCGATCTGCATGCAAAAATTAATGTTCGTGTTGATGTAATCAATGAAGAAGGCGAAACCGTTAAAGAAGTGGTTAAAACCTCTACCGGTCGTGTGATCTTCAATCAGATTGTACCTGAAGAAATTGGGTACATGAACAAAACTCTTGGTAAAAAAGAGCTTCGTGTATTGATTGGTGATATTCACTCGAATGTTGGTACTTCACGATGTGCTGTATTCCTTGATGATATGAAAAAGTTAGGTTACGAAAATGCTACCCTTGGTGGTCTTTCATTTAGCCTTGATGATATCATTATTCCGGATGCTAAAGCAAAATTAATTGACGGAGCCAAAGACGAAGTAACCGACATTCAAGGTCGTTACGAAATGGGTTTCATTACTGATAATGAACGATATAACCAAGTTATTGATAAATGGACAAGTACCACTAACCGTGTTTCCGAAACTCTATTTACCGCTCTTCAAGAAGATCGTGATGGTTTCAACCCGGTGTATATGATGGCTGACTCAGGAGCTCGTGGTTCTAAAGAGCAGATTCGTCAGTTAGGTGGTATGCGTGGATTGATGGCTAAGCCTCAAAAGAGTTCAATGCAGCAGGGTAACGAAGTAATTGAGAATCCGATTCTTTCTTCTTTCAAAGAGGGACTTTCGGTACTTGAGTACTTTATCTCTACTCACGGTGCTCGTAAAGGTCTTGCTGATACCGCACTTAAAACTGCCGATGCAGGTTACTTAACCCGTCGACTTGTTGACGTTTCTCAGGATGTGATTATCACTGAAGATGACTGTGGTACACTTCGTGGTATCAAGATGTCAGCTCTTAAGGATAATGAAGATATAATCGAAAGATTGGAAGATCGTATTATAGGTCGTTTCTCTCTGCATGATATTCATGATCCTATCACAGATGATCTTATCTGTGAAGCAAACCAGATGATCGATGAAGGAGTAGCTAAGAAAATTGCAGAAACTTCTATTGAAGAAGTTGACATCCGTTCGGTACTTACATGTGAAACCGGTCGTGGTGTTTGTGCAAAATGTTATGGGCGTGACTTAGCTCGTGGAACCGTTGTTGAGAAAGGTGAGGCCGTTGGTGTTATCGCTGCTCAATCAATTGGTGAGCCGGGTACACAGCTTACACTTCGTACTTTCCACGTTGGTGGTACGGCTTCTCGTCTTGAGGCAGATTCACAACACAAAACTAAATTCGACGGTAAAGTTGAATTCGAAAATGTTCGTGTTGTAGCTTATGATGATGGTGAAGAAGAGCATAACATTGTATTGAGCCGTGCAGGCGAATTGAAAATTGTTAATGACGAAGGTCAGGTCTTAATCAGCTATAACGTTCCTTATGGTAGCGAAATGATGGTTGAAGAAGGCGATATGGTTCCAAAAGGAGCTCAGCTCTGTAAGTGGGATCCATACAACGCATTGATCTTCTCTGAAATCGATGGTGTTGTTGAGTACAAAGATATTATTGATGGAGTTACTTCTACTGATGATACAGATGCCCAAACAGGTCACCGTGAAAAAGTAATTACTGATTCCAAAGACAGATCACTTGTACCGACACTAGTTGTTAAAGGCGCAAAAGATGTGATTCGCGAAAGCACTCTTCCAGTTGATACTCACGTAGCTATCGACAACGGAGAGACAGTTTCAGCAGGTCAGGTAATCGCTAAGATTCCTAGAGCAGCATCTAAATCTAAAGATATTACAGCGGGTCTTCCTCGTGTGACTGAGCTTTTCGAAGCTCGTTCGCCAAGTGAGCCGGCAGTAGTTTCTGAGATTGATGGTATTGTTGAAATGGGAGGTCGTAAGCGTGGTTCTCAGGAAGTATTTGTTAAATCAAAAGACGGTACTGATGAGAAAAAGTACTTGATCTCTTTGAGCAAGCATATTCTTGTACAAACCAATGACTTTGTGAAAGCAGGCCAGCCATTATCTGATGGTACAATTCCTGCACAGGACATTCTAAACATTCTTGGGCCATACGCTGTACAATCGTACTTAGTGAATGAGATTCAGGAAGTTTACCGTCTACAGGGTGTGAAAATCAATGATAAGCACATCGAGGTTATTGTAAGCACGATGATGCAGAAAGTTGAGATCACTGATCCGGGCGATACAATGTTCCTAGAAGGCGATAAAGTTGATCGTTTTGAAGTTAATACCAGAAATGATGAATTGATCGGTAAGTTTGTTGTAACCGAAGAAGGTGGCAGTGAGCTTAAGAAAGGAAAGATCCTTGATCGTCGTCAGGTAAGAGACATCAACAACGAATTGATCAAAGAAGGCAAAGAAGAGATCCAAACTCGTGAAGCTGAACCGGCAATTTCTCGTCCAATTCTATTGGGTATTACGAGAGCTGCACTTTCTACTGAAAGTTGGTTATCAGCCGCTTCTTTCCAGGAAACTACTAAGGTTCTTACTCAGGCTTCAATTGAGGCTAAGAAAGACTTCTTACGTGGACTGAAAGAAAATGTAGTTGTTGGACACAAAGTACCAGCAGGTACTGGTCTTCGTGAGTACAATGATCTTATCGTTGGACCAACTGAAGAAGTTGATGAAAGTGACGCAGAAGTAGCAGAGATATTTGAAACTCTGGGCGGAAGCGATGAAGAAAAAGCAGGAGCTTAGTTCTCTGAACTTTTATCTAAGATAAATTGAAAAGCCCCTTCAGAAATGAAGGGGCTTTTATTTTATCCGAAGTATTGTAAGTGAACAAAAGTTAGTATGAACGGAAAGAGCTTATTAACATTATTTCCAGTTTAATTTCCCAATCTTTCCCGAACCAGCCAACCAAGCTGATTTACCATCCGGAGAAAAACGTATTGTATAATAGGATTCACCGCTTATTTTTTTCCAACTTATTCCCCCATCATTGGAATACGAAATCCCAGGAATACCTACCGCAATAAGCTCTTTTCCTTTACTTTTAGGAATATACCTAACTGATGACCGATAAGAAGGACCTTCTCCATCAGCGATTAATGTCCAAGTTCTTCCACCATCAGAAGTTATAGCTTTGTTTTGTGTATTTGTATCTTTTTTGTTCCAGTCCCCACCCATAACTATACCATTTTGTATATCATAAAAATGGCTCGAAAAAATCCCGGTCATTTGTCCACCTTTAACAATTGGCGTGTTATATACCTGCCAGGTTTCCCCTCTATTCTCGCTATGAAAAACTCTAGCTCTAGTTCCACCTGTAACCAACCAAACATTATCCTCAATAATATTAACATTTGAGTTGCTCGCAGCAAAACCTGCTTCCCCGTCAGCTACTATAGGCAATTTCTCGCAATCTATTTTATTCCAGGTTTTGCCTCCGTTTTCGGTAATTAATACAGAAAGACACTCCTCTATTGGATCCCCTACAGCTACTCCGAAACCATTTTTTGAAATAGCCATGGCGTTATAAAAAGTTGCAGGATGTTCTTCTTTATAAACCAATTCCCAATCTTTTCCTTTATTCATAGACTTAAAAAGCAACGCAGGGGAGGCAATACTTAAAACAAATATGGAGCTATCTTTTATAGCAATAGATCTGAATTCGGGCTTGAGAGTATCGAAATAAATGCTATCAATATTCCATGACTTACCCCCATCGTTCGTAAATCCAATTTTTCCATTAGAACCGGCAAACCACATTGTGTTTTCATCTAAAGTTTCGATCGCGCGAATGCTGATATCTTCAATTTTAAACTCGGTTAATTCGAAAGTTTTCTCTTTTGTTTTCGAGCAGGTAATGAAAACAAGCGAAATTAAAAAGAGTGTAAGTGTTTTTTTCATTCCAATATTTTTGTTTAGAAACGATGTCAGAATATAGGACTTAATTCAAATGCTAATCTAGGAGACTGAAATAAGTTTTGGTCATCTTTATTTATATCTAAACTTTGAGACGCTAAACAGGCTTAACTAAGGTTTAGTGATAAAAATTATGCAGTGGGTAACTTCATATCAAAGAGGCTTGTCTGCATGCCTCTCTTCTCTCAGCACCAGCTAATAGATGAAATTGTACTTAAGCTCGAAAAGGTATATCGCTAGTATTAGATTGGCATAGAATGATATGTGCCAGAGATTTTTATCGTATATAATTATAATATTAATAGTATTATAAATTGCAATTGGCTTAAGAAGGATTATTTAATGAAAACTATCTTTTGACTCAGCTTTTTGAATTAAAATCTCAGAAGGTTTGAAACGAGGGCCAAATTCTTCACTAAAAGCAGTTAATTTTGTTACTATAGTATCAGCTCCAATTTGATCAATGTATCTAAATGGTCCACCGAGAAAAGGAGGGAAACCCAATCCAAGAATTGCTCCAAGATCCCCATCAGTAGCGGATTTAAGAACTCCTTCTTCTAAGCAATATGCAGCTTCATTGATCATGGTCAATGCCATTCGGAACTGAGCAGTTTTCATATCAGGATTTGTTCTGTTTGTACCACCGAAGTATTTATAGATCTCGGTATTCACTTCTTTCTTCTTTCCGTCTGCATATGAATACATCCCTTTTTTATTCTTACGACCCAAATAGCCTTCATCAACAAGTTCCTTAGCTTTTTCTGAAGACTTAGCTCCTCTTTTATCAAACATTGGCTTCATAGTTTCTCCAACATGAGCCCCTACGTCAAATCCAACTTCATCTAAAAGAGCCATCGGGCCAACAGGATATCCGAACTGCTTCATAGCTTTGTCCAGAAATTCAATGGATGCTCCTTCTTCTAATAAAAGTAATGCCTCATTCATAAAAGGAGCAAGAATTCGGGTGGTATAAAATCCGGGTCCATCGTTTACTACAATTACCGTTTTTCCTTGCTTTACTCCAACTTCATAAGCAGTAGCGGTTACCCAATCTGCAGTTTGGGAAGTGGTAATTATTTCCAATAATGGCATTTTCTGAACAGGTGAGAAATAATGCATACCAATAACATTTTGAGGGCGGGAAGACGCTTTAGCGATTTCAGATATTGGTATTGAAGAAGTGTTAGATGCAAAAATTGTATTTTCGCCAGTTACATCTTCTACTTCTTTAATAATTTTATGTTTGAGATCCAGGTCTTCAAACACAGCTTCAATTACAAGATCAACCCCATCAAAGCCGGTATAGGAATCTATTCCGGTAACTCTGCTGGCAACTTCATCACGTTCAAACTTAGTGATGATTCTTTTCCGGGCTTTTTTATTAAGATCTTCCCAAATGCTTTTTTCCCCTTTAGATGCAGACTCTAAATCCCGGTCTTTTAAAAGCACTGAATATTTGCCTTTGTTTATGCTCACGTCTGCAATTCCTGAGCCCATTAACCCTGCTCCAAGTACTCCTATTTTATCAATAGGTAATACCAATTCTTTTAGAGGGTTTTTCTTGGCGTTGGTCATGGCAAAAAACAAGTTTACCAAAGCTCGGGATTCTTTAGTCGCTCCTAGTTCACCGAAAAGTTTTGCCTCATTTATCAATCCTTTTTCTTTCCCGTACTTATAGCCAAATTCTACAGTATCCAGTATTTTTTCGGGAGCCGGGTAATTACCCTTTGTCTGAGCTAAAGTTTGTTTGAGAGCCTGAGAAAACACAATTTTTCTACCTAAGGCATTTCCTTCGATCATCTTTTCCATGGATGATCTTTTATCCTTACGTGTAAAATTACCTGATGATAGCTTATGAACAGCTTTAATGGCAGCGCCTTTTAAAGCATCTTTATGAACCATTTCATCGGCCAATCCAATTTTATAGGCTTGTCTGGCATAAATATTTTTCCCCGTAAGCATAAAATTCAATGACTTTTGAATCCCAATTAACCTTGGCAGCCGTTGTGTGCCACCTGTGCCCGGAAGAATGCCGAGTTTAACTTCCGGTAAACCCAATATTGTTTTAGAATGGTCTGATACAATTCGATACTGACAAGCCAAAGAAAGCTCCAGGCCGCCTCCCATGCAGCTTCCATGTATTGCCACCACTATCGGTTTTGAAGAGCTCTCTACTCGATTTAAGATCTTATGACCATCTAGACTAAGCTGTTCAATTTCTTGTGCTGTTTCCCGTGATTTAAACATTTCAATATCGGCGCCCGCAATAAAATTGTTTTCTTTACCACTAATAAGGACAGCGCCTATAAGTGAAGGATCTGAATCGAGATCAGTTAAGAAGGATGCGAACTGCTCCATCATAGATTCGTTGAGAGTATTTACCTTTTCTCCGGGTTGGTCAAGAGTTAAAACGGCAACATTCTCTGTTTTTGTAATTTCTAAGTAGCTCATAATTTTTCAGAAATGGTGTTTAAACGCCCCTTCAATTTCTTTTATGGAGAAGAAACTAATGGACTAATTTTTGAGATTTGAAAATTCCCTTATTGTCATTTATCCTAGATATCTCTCTAGGATAATTGCATGTCCCTGACCGCCGGCAGCACAAGCTGTAACTAAAGCATACTTTCCATCCTCAAGTATAAGTCTGTTTGCTGCAGTAGTAACCAACCTTGTTCCGGTAGCTCCAAAAGGATGTCCCAATGAGAGAGATCCACCCATGGTGTTAATCTTATCCATCGGAATTGCTCCCAGTTTAGAATCTCTGTTTAATGATCTTTTAGCAAATTCATTAGAGTCTAGAGCAGCTAATACGGAAAGAACCTGACCTGCAAATGCTTCATGAATTTCGAAAACGTCAATATCTTCAAGTTTAAGATTCATTTGATCTAAGACTTTTGGTGTTGCATATGCAGGGCCAAGTAGCAATTCATCTTTCGGATCCTGAGACACAAAATTATACTCCCTTAAATAAGCTTTTGGTTTAAGCCCCAATGAAAGAGCTGTTTGTTCTTCCATTATAAAAGATGCAGATGCGCCATCCGTTAAAAAAGAAGCATTTCCGGCTGTAATAGTTCCGTGAGGTTTTATAAAAGCTGGTTTTAACTTTGCCAGTTTTTCAACTGAAGTGTCTGCACGAAAACCATTGTCATTGTTAACAACGGAGAATTTAGGCGGAACCTTTACTGGAAAAATTTCATCATCCAACAAACCTTCCTGCGTGGCTTTTGCAGCTAAATGATGTGAGCGCATCGCAAATTCATCTTGATCCTTGCGTGAGATTCCGAACTTTGCAGCCATTCGGTCGGCACTTTTACCCATAGTTTCTCCTGTCGAGAACTCTGCAATTGCAGGTAGTTCAGGGAGAAGGTCCTTGGGACGAAGTCCTTTTAAGAATTTCAGAAAATCTAAAGGTGACTTATACTTTCGTGCTTCCAGCACTTTTTGGCGAAATTTTTTCTTAAACCGAACCGGAATGTCTGACATCGTTTCCGTTCCTCCGGCTAAAATGATCTTTGCTTGCCCGGATCTTATCAGATCAATACCACTTGCTATAGCTTGGTTCGAAGAAATGCATGCCAAAGCTACTGTAAATGCCGGTACGGAATGTGGAATACCTGCACCTAAAGCGCTTTCCCGAGCAACATTACTGGTACGAACTTCTTGGATGACATTCCCCATAATGACCCTGTCAATGATGAGGGGATCAACAGCGTTACGTGCTAATAAGCCCTGAATAGCATAACGTCCGAGGTCGTAAGCCATAAGATCATTATAATTTGTGCCTGATTTTAAAAAGGGAGTTCTGATTCCATCAACCAGAACAGCTGTAAAAGGATACTTATTCAAAATATGAGGGATTTTTATTCTTTTGTATGGCGTAAGTTAACAGTGTTAACCAAATAATCAATATTTATGAAGAAATTTCTTTGTCTGCATTATAAATGTTCATATATTTGTCGCCCTTGTTAGGGCGATTAGCTCAGTTGGTTTAGAGCACCTCGTTTACACCGAGGGGGTCGGGGGTTCGAGTCCCTCATCGCCCACAACTTATTTTAAACACCAAATTCCAAAAGCCACATTGATTTTAAAACAATGTGGCTTTTTTTTGTTTAATTGTAATGGTTAGTTAGTAGCCCGTCTTTCATTAAAGAAACATTAATGGTTGATATGGCAATTATGACTAAAATGACGTAATCTCACGTAACCGGTAATTTTGCTCTTATATCCCTTTGAAATCCGATAACAACACAATAGAATTTGGGGAAACAGAGAAGCGGCTACAGCTTCTGTATCAGATCACGTCTCAGCCAAAAAAAGACTTAAACGACCAGTTGGATAATGCACTTGAACTAACTACGAAGTTATTGGGAATGGAAATAGGAATTATCAGTTCTATTTCAAAAGAGAGTATGACATATACAATTAGAAATTTTTTTCCGGAAGATTCTGGGCTTTCTGTGGGACAAACATTTGATCTTGGGAATACCTACTGTAGTATAACGTTGGAAAGTGATGATGTTGTTGCGATCAATCATATGAAAGAATCAGCATATGAGCGTCACCCTTGCTACAATACTTTTTCTCTGGAAGCTTATATAGGAATTCCAATAATTATAAACAGAGAATTATACGGGACCATAAATTTTTCGAGCCCAAATCCAAAAAAAGGAGGATTTGTTCCGTCTGATTTCACCCTGATGAAGCTTTTGAGTGAGTGGGTGGCAGCTACAATAAAGAGAGCTAGAATAGTTAAGGCCCTAAAAGAAAAAAATGAACGGCTTGAACTAATATCCAGAAATAGTGCTGACCTGATCTGTTTACATAACATGGATGGAGTGTATACATTTATATCCCCTTCAGTAGAAAATATTTTAGGATATACTTATCAGGAGTTACTTGGAAAGAATCATGCTGACCTGATCCATGAAGAAGATCTTGAAATGCTGATGGAGGATCCCCGAAAAGAATTGGAAGAGAATGGGATTATAACTAATTCCAGATATAGGATTCGAAATAAACAGGGAGAGTATATTTGGTTTGAGAGTTCAGTTTCAACAGTTAAGGATCTTGATGGTAAACCAATAGGCTTGCAATCTATTTCAAGAGATGTAACTGCCAGAAAGAATCTGGAATTGATGTTCGAGAAAGCCCAGGAAATGGCGAATGTAGGTGGATGGGAATTTGATCTAACGACAGGAAAGATATCCTGGACTGATGAAGTGTACCGAATTCATGATAAAGAAATTGGATCAGAAATTGTACTGGAAGAAGGAATGGATCATTTTCCGGGGGAAGGCAGAGATAAACTTTCAATGGCTATTAACAAAGCCACTATGAATCATGAAAAATATGATCTTGTACTTCCATTTATTTCAGAAAAAAAAGTTTTTAAGTGGGTGCGTGCAATTGGTGAGCCGCATATAGTTGATGGGAATGTAGTAAGGCTTAGTGGAACGTTTCAGGACATAAGTAAGCAGGTTAATTATGAGAAGCGAATAATTGCTCAAAACGAGGAGCTATTGAGGCTTACTGAAACAAGGGACAAACTGTACTCAATTATTGCGCATGATCTAAAAGGAGCGTTTTTCGGGATTAATGGATTGATCGAGCTTTTGATTGATGAGTTAAAAGAAAGTAATAGTAAAGACAAAATTGAAAAGAGCATAAAGACTCTCTCACTTGTACATTTATCCTCAAACAATGCTTATGAGCTCCTGGAGAATCTGCTTGATTGGATCAGGGTTCAGAATGGTGAAATTAGCATTGAAAGAGAAGAAGTAGATATTGCTCAACTATTATCTTACAGTTTTTCCATTTTCGAAACATCTGCAGCAAAAAAAAGAGTAACCGTAAATTTGGAGCCGTCTGATGTGCATATTATGGCTGATGCCAATATGCTTTCCACTGTTTTCAGAAATTTGATCTCGAATGCAATTAAGTACTCCGAAAAAGATGGTGAGATAAATGTGAATATAAATGAGAGTGGGCATTCTGTAACTATCAGTATTAAGGATTCCGGAATTGGAATGACCCCAGAAATTAAAGATCAGCTTTTTGATAAAGAAAACAGACCGCAAAGAAGAGGGACACTTTCTGAGAAAGGAACCGGATTGGGATTGCTGTTATGTAAAGATCTGGTAGAGGCTCATAACGGCACAATTACTGTTATTTCAGAAGAATATAAGGGATCTGAATTTATAGTTAGCTTGCCTAAGTCTTAAGAATTTAATTAAAGGTTTTTCTAGAAATAAAAAACTATATTCGATATTATAGTATGTATCTAATTGGGTATGATTATGGATATTAAGTTTGTTAAGAGATCGGCAATAAATTCTTCCAAAAAAAGAAATTCAAAGTTTAAGCCCCTTTTGGAAGCTATTGATAAGTTAAAACCGGGTGGACAGGCAATTGAGGTTTCATATACCAGCGACAAAAATGTGAATTCGATGCGAACTGCGGTTTATCAGCATAGCAGAGTTAAAAATATTAAGATCAAGAGTAAAAAAGACCCCTCAATAAAAAAAATACATTTTTACAGGGAAGAATAGGAATGAGTTTTTTGGGTTTGGTGTTGATTTCCTACATTACTACATGACACTGAACTGCACCGTTATATGAGTGAGACACAGATTAAATCCAAAGAACAAGATTCAAGATTTTCGAGAGAAAGCATTGAAGGTAATTTCAATAAAGTAAGAGCTTTTACTCATCATTTGGTGGAGCCATTGGAAATTGAAGACTTTGTGATTCAACCAATGGAAAATACGAGTCCTACCAAATGGCATTTGGCACATACAAGTTGGTTTTTTGAGACTTTTGTATTAGAAAAATTTCAATCCAATTTTGAAAGCTTACATCCCCAATACGCTTATTTTTTTAACTCCTATTATTTACAGACCGGTGTTCCTTTTTCTCGAGCTAAGCGTGGATTGCTGTCTCGTCCGACTGTAAAAGAAGTTTTCGAATACCGGGAATATGTGAATGATCAGGTTTCTGATTTTATAAATTCTTGTGACGACCAAATTTGGGAAAAAGTATCCAATGTGTTGGAAATCGGTATAAACCATGAGCAACAGCATCAGGAACTTATTATAACTGACTTAAAATACCTGTTGGCTCAAAACCCTTTGTTGCCCGTTTATAAAGAGAGAAAAGAAATTGATCCAGGAGTTTCTTCAGAATTAAAATGGATTGAGTATGAAGAAGGAATTGTTGAAATCGGAAGTAAGGGAGATGAATTTACATACGATAATGAGCATCCCAGACATAGAACATTTGTTCAGAATTTTAAACTTGCCAACAGATTGATTACCAATGAAGAGTATCTGGAGTTTATGAGTGAAGGAGGGTATGAAAGATCAGAGTTTTGGTTAGATGAAGGATGGAGTAAAGTGAAGTCAGATCTATGGAAAGCTCCTCTTTATTGGTTTAAAAGAAATGGTTCGTGGTTTAATTACACATTGTCAGGTGCGCGCGCGATTCATCCAAACGAGCCGGTATCTCATATAAGTTATTATGAAGCAGATGCCTTTGCCAGATGGAAAGGATGTAGGCTTCCAACTGAACAAGAGTGGGAGTATGCCTGCGGGAATCGTGAAATAGTGGGGAACTTCGTTGATAGTGATTTATTTCATCCAACACCTTTAAGAAATTCAAAAGGAGAAATAAAACAAATGTTCGGCGATGTATGGGAGTGGACACAAAGCAGTTATTCTGCCTATCCCGGATATAAACCACTGCCGGGAGCTTTAGGCGAATACAATGGTAAGTTTATGGCAAATCAATATGTATTACGCGGAGGATCTTGTGCAACATCTAGGTCTCATATAAGAAAAACGTATCGGAACTTTTTCCATGCTGATGCTCGATGGCAATTTTCCGGAATTAGATTGGCAAAGTAATATCAATGACAGAAACAGAACTGATTTTAAATAAATCCTCAATGCTTGAGGAAGTAAAAAGTGGATTATTTCAGCAACAAAAGTCACTACCCAGTAAATTTTTCTATGATGAAAGAGGCTCCAAACTTTTTAATGATATTACTGAGTTGGATGAATATTATCCTACCAGAACTGAAAGAAAAATTCTGGAAGATAATATAGAGGAGATTGCGAAATACTTAGGGAAGAAGGTATTATTGATTGAACCGGGAAGTGGAAGTAGTTCAAAGACCAAAATACTCCTGAGCAATATGCAAAATATCTGTTGTTACATCCCTATGGATATTTCAGGAGATTACCTCAATAAAGTAGCTGAACAATTACGAACTGAATATCCCAATATACAAATACTGCCCCTATCAGCAGATTATACGAAACCATTCGATTTGCCAAAAAGTAGTCCGGATGCACGAAAAGTAGTTTTTTATCCGGGGTCAACCATTGGGAATTTCAAGATGGAAAAAGTTCAGCAATTTTTGAAAGTGATTCATGATATTATAGGAAAAGATGGTGCGTTTTTAATCGGGGTAGACCTCAAAAAAGATATCGAAGTCTTGAAAGCTGCATATAATGATTCCAAAGGTATAACAGCTGAATTCAATAAAAATATTCTCAACCATCTTAACGAAGAATTAGGACTGTCATTTAATCCGAATTTATTTGATCACAAAGCAATCTGGAATGAAGAAAAAGGACGCATTGAAATGCATCTTTTCGTGAAGGAAGATCATAGCGTGACGGTAGATGATAAAGTTATAGACTTCATAAAAGGTGAGTCCATTCATACGGAAAACTCCCATAAATATTCATTGAATGAGTTTGCTGATATGGTTTCTAATTGGTTCGATGTAAAGAAAGTATGGACAGATGAGAAGGATTTCTTTAGTCTACAGTATTTGGAGCCTAAGTGAGAAGTTCCAAGTTTAAAAAAGAGAGACTATTCAACACCAGCCCACTGCAAATACATACTTCTGACTTCTTCAATGTGTTCTTCAATTGTTTCTACTTTCCATGAGGAGGTGTCAATCTGAGGATGTATAGTAGCTGTAATTGTTCCTTGTTTAGCCATTATTGAACCACCTAAACTTAAACGATCATTTCCATCAAAGTAAATTGGGACAATCGGATATCCGAGATCGATCGCCATTCTGAATGCGCCCTTTTTAAATGGACCAATTCTTCCTTTATGTTTTCGAGAGCCTTCGGGAGCAAGAATTAAATTCAGATTGTTTTTTTTGAGGCGGTCGTATGTTTTCTGAAGAGTTGAAATGGCATGTTCTTTATCCGAACGTTTAATAAAAACCTGACCGGTTAGTCTGCCGATGATAAAAAAGAAAGGGATGTATTGTAGTTCCCACTTTATCACAATTCGAAAGCGTTCCAGTGCCAGCATTAAGATAGCAGGTATATCTAAAGTAGAGCAGTGGTTGAAAATAAAAATTACGGGCTTAGATGTATCGTGCCTGAGGTCATTAAGTTTATATTCTATTCCAAGAAGATAAAAAACCGGAATGCTCATATACTTAGGAAAGGTTTTTACAATCCAATTAGTAGCTTTTCCGAAAGTAAGGAGTACAATAACGGTTACAAGCAAAGAAACGATTGCGAGAATAACCATGAAAGAGAGAATCGTTATAACACTTCTGAAGTATTCAAATGGAGTTAGAGTAGTTTTTTGCATGGTGGAAAGTCAGAATTCAAGTGCAAATTTCCAATTAACGAAAGGCATCTTGAATGTGATTGAATTGAGGCGCTTCATTTTTCTTTTGCAGAATTCCAATTACATCAAAGCGCATGGGAGAACCATCCATTTTCCGTTCATACATCCATGCCTCCGCAGCTTTAAAAACATGTTCTACTTTTACTTCAGAGACATATTCTTCAGGCCTGCCATATTTATCAGAAGATCGAAGCTTTACCTCGATAAACACAATAGCTGTGTCATCATAAGCTATTATATCAACCTCTGACTTTTCGAAAAAATAATTTCTTTCCAGAATTCTCCAGCCTTTACTTTCCAGATATGCACAAGCCAGTTCCTCGCCTTCGTTTCCAATTTCACGGGTGGTTTTTTTAGTCATCAGACTTTTTTCCTATCAATGATTCTTTTACTTCCACTAATTTTATGAGCTGTTTCAAAAAGCCGAGATTCTTTTTATTGATGTAAGGGAGAAGAGCTCCGGTAAATCGCTCAAACATTTCCAGAAACTCATTATAATTTTCGATCCGTTGTTTGAAGGCTTTGCTATCTTCATCGTTTAACCCGCCAGATTCCAACGTAGCGATACACTCTTTCAATTCAGCTCTGATGGGCTCGATTTCCTTTTGTTGCCGTTCTCGTATAATTGTAGATACTATTTTCCAGACATCGGTTTCAGCAGTGTAAAAATCTTTGCGTGTTCCGGATTTTTGAACTTTATGGATCAATTCCCATTCCACTAACCGGTGCAGGTTCATATTGGCATTTCCACGACTTATATCAAGTTTATCCATGATAGTGTCGGTATCAAGCGGATGAGATTCAGCATACAGCAATGCGTGAATCTGTGACATCGTTTTATTGATGCCCCAAGCAGAGGCCATATCTCCCCAAAGTTGAACAAATTGATCTAGGGCATCAGTATAAGCTTGAGTTCTTTTCATAGGAAAGAAAATAATCAGAATTACACTGAAAGAAAGATTTCTTTAGTTACTATTTCTCAATTCGTCAAACAATCGCTTTACCTGAAGATCTCCAAAGCCGTAAATGCTTTCTCTTTTATGAAATTCCCTGAAAACAGGACCAAATTCATCAGAGTCTAATTCTTTCATGATGTCCAGTAGTGTTCGTTCAGGCCTTCCCTGTGAACCATCATTTGGAAACCGATCGAGGTTCGCCTTTGCAGTATCTCCTAAGAAAGGAAATCTTTCAGAGTGTTTCAGAGCGAGTTCTAAAATTTCCTCATGATCTTGATGCTGATATAACGCCCAAAGAGAAGAGAAAAGCTTCACTTCGTCACGAGATAACCGGACTTTTGATTTAAAAGCGTTTTCTAGACCATCAGAGTTTAAACCGCCGAAACCATACTGAATATCGGTATGTGGGCGAACAAGAAAGACCTGAGAAGGACTTGCGAAATCGTGAATCAAATGAGACACAAACCATAAATTCACCTGACAAAAAAGATCATCTTCAAACCAAAGATTGATAACTGAATTATCAGGTAAAGAAATAATTTTGTTGAACTCGGGGATTACTTCTTGCTGGTAGAAATCAATTTCTGAATCGTAAGCATTACTTAAATATTCCGCTCTTAACTCAAATAGCTGATCCAACGAATCGGCAGATACATCACCATCCACTAAACATTCTCTGGCAACAATTAACTTACCATTTAAAGAGTCAGGAAATTGTTCTTTTAAAGCATCACCGTTAAGAATGTGGAATTCTTTCATGTCTGATTAGAGATCTTCAAGAAAAGTGATGCGATTTTTACTCATACCTCAAATAAATAGTAATAGAAGAATCCCTATAATTGCCGGCAAGCCTTGCACGAAAAAGATCTTTTTGCTGACTGTAACAGCTCCAAAGATACCTGCGATTGCTACACAGCTCAGAAAGAATAAGGCCACATTGATCCACCAATAAGGGTTTTCTATAAAAAAGGACCAAATAAGTCCGGCTGCAAGAAATCCATTATAAAGTCCTTGATTGGCAGCCATATTTTTAGTCTTCTCAAAGAAATCAGGTGTAAACCCAGTGAATACTTTCTTTGCGCGTGTTGTCCATGCAAACATTTCCAGCCACAAAAAATAAAGATGCATAAAGGCGACAAGTCCGATGAGTATTTTAGCTGTTAGTTCCATAAAAATGAGTTTAGTTATAGGAACGTACTTTGAATCGGCCTAAAATCAAAGAGCAGAAATAATCTTCATCGCCCATTCATCATTTTGTTTCCGAAGATTTCTGAGTGCGTGTTTAATGATCCAGATTCTTTCTATCGTAGCATCTGTAATCCATTTTTCGATAATTCTTTTGGCAACTTTTGGATTGTCTTTCAATATATCATTCAGGCAGTTAGCTACAGATTTCTGAACATATTTTGAAGGATCGTCTTTAAGGTTATCCAGAATAGGAAATAATGGATTTGGATCATCTATAAACATTTGAAGTTTGGTGGCCCAGGGCAATCTCGGCCGACCGCCTTCACTTGATAACCTTCGGATGTGTTTATTGGAATCCATAGACCAAATTTTCATTCTACCCATTGTTTGTTCTGGATATTTTTCAATAAAAGGGCGGATGGCATATTCACCGGTATTTCTCTTGGTGATCTCTTCTATAGCTCTCATGGAGACATCAAAGTGATCTAAACCATACTTTTCTACAAATTTTGCGATGGGCATGATCCAGAAATATTTCTTAAACATTCCTGTTTCTTCATCGTTTTCAGGACCAAGTATTTGAAGCAAAACTTCAACTTGTTGTGGATAATCGCTTTCCAAATGGTTGTTTAGCTCATCAGCTATTAACTCGACTCTTTCTTTAAGTTCCAGTCCATCAACTCCTGCATTTACTTTTTTGATGAAAGGAATTGAGTTAAAATCAGATCTAACAGAAAGTAGTTTTTCCGAAAGCTGTTCTGCCAGTTCTTTATCGAACCAAAGTTTAAGAGGTTTGTAGGCCATAGAAAAAAGTAGGTTGGAGCTGAATTTACAGGATTAAAGGGTTGTCAGCATACTTGAATTATTTTGGATGATATTTGGGATTGAACAACAATTTATATTCCATGCTTTTACTCCCAAAATTAATTAATAATTCTAAAGGAAAATCATAAGCAACTGTATAATTTTTTGCTTGTGCAAGATGAACATCTTCAAGCTTTGTAACGGCTTTTATTTCGACAATTACTTTTTCTTCTACTACAAAGTCTGCTCTTCTTGTTCCAACCTGTACATCTTTATAAAATATGGCTTGATTCTTCTCTCTTTCGAAGTTCAATCCGGATTCTTCCAGCTCCATTTTAAGACAGCGCTGGTATATAACTTCCTGAAAGCCCGGACCAATAGTATTGTGAACATTCATTGCACAACCTATGATCTTATAAGTGAGCTCATTTTTAATCATAACAATCTGAAGCAGGATTTACAGGATTAAAGAATTACTTTAATTAAGCAAAGTAAATCCTGCAAATCCAGTAATTAAGATAATTCTGCTTCAAAAGCTTTGAATAATAAATTACCCCAAACTCGCCAATCCTTTCTTAAATCTCTGCATAGCATCTTCAAGGTCATTCATCGAAGCGGCGTAACTCATTCGCAATCCATTCGGTTCGCCAAAGGCGTCACCTGGGACCAGAGCTAATCCGAATTCTTCCAGCAAGTACATACAGAGTTCTGTTGAGGATTCAATTTTACTTCCGTCGGGTTTTGATGAATTTAAATAATGAGAAATATCCGGAAATACATAAAACGCCCCGCCCGGAGAGAAGCAGCTTACTCCTTCAATAGCATTCAATGAATTAACCATGAAATCGCGACGCTTTTTAAACTGATCACGCATAGCTTTAACTTCATCCAAAGAGCCATTATATGCTGCTTCCGCTGCTTTCTGAGATATGGAAGAAGGTGCGGAAGTTTCCTGACTTTGAATCTTGGACACAGCGCTTACAACTTCATTACTCGCTGCAAGGTAGCCCAATCTCCAGCCGGTCATTGCAAACCCCTTGGAAAATCCGTTAACCAATAACACCCGATCTTTAAGGTCTGGTGCAACATTCAAAATGCTGACATGGTCGCTGTCAAAAACGATGTACTCATAGATCTCGTCCGAGAGAATATAAATTTCTGGGTGTTTACGAAGCACATTCGCTAACTCTTCCAGTTCTTCTTTTGAGTAGCAAGCGCCTGTAGGATTTGAAGGCGAGCATAGAATGATTGCTTTCGTTTTATCCGTAATAGAATCTTCAAGTTGCTGCGGCGTAAGCTTAAAGTCATTTTCAAAGGAAGTTCTTACAAGCACAGATTCTCCTTCAGCCAAACGAACCATTTCAGGGTAAGAAACCCAGAACGGAGCAGGAATAATTACTTCATCGCCTTTATTTACTATAGCCAATAAACCAAAACCAACCGATTGTTTCGCGCCATTAGAGCAGATGATCTGTGACGGATCGTAATCCAAACCATTATCTCTTTTCAGCTTTGCAACGATGGCTTCACGTAATTCCGGGGTTCCGGTATTCATTGTATATCCGTGAAATCCATCATTAATTGCTTTTATAGCTGCATCGCAAATATGTCGCGGAGTTTTGAAATCAGGTTCTCCGGCGCTGAGGGAAACTACAGACTTACCTTGTCTTTTTAGCTCTTTAGCTTTTCCGGTGATCTTTAAAGTTTCTGATGGCTGAAGGTTTTGTGCCCTGTTGGATATCATGCGTGGGATGAGTTGGAGTATAGTTTTTTTGTGCAGGCGGAAAATCCCAAATAGTTAGGTAAAAGGGAAACGCTATTTCAAGAACAAAAAAACAAAGTTCAAATACCAAATAACAACAAGATGAACCTGAGAGGGTTTAAAAAAGCAGATCCTTCAGGTTCTGCTAATCTAGCCCAAAACTATTTATTTAGTTTTTCTAGTAGAGCTTTTGCAACTCGTTCGGGCACAAAGGACGAAAGATCTCCATTCCAGTGAGCGACTTCTTTTACCAGCGATGCTGAGATGAAAGTAAAATGTTCATCGGGCATTAGAAATACGGTGTCCACTTCCGGGGCTAATCTTTTATTGGTAAGTGCCATCCGGAATTCATATTCGAAATCAGAAATTTGACGGACGCCTCGGATAAGTGTATTTGCTTTTACTTTCTTGGCATGATTTACAAGCAATCCTGTAAACTGATCTACCTCAACATTCTTTGCCCATTCTTTTCCCTTCAGGCACTCTTTGATGAGTTCCACTCTTTCATCGCCGGAAAAAACCGCATTCTTTCTGTGATTTACAGCTACAGTCACTAAAACCTTATCGAAAAGATTGGTGGCACGTTCTAAAATATCGAGATGCCCAAATGTGATGGGATCGAATGAACCGGGATATAAGGCAATGTGTTTCATAAGAAGAGTTTATTTAGAATCTACCGGATGCTTTTCAAAAATACTAACGGTTGTTCTGCCATACGCTTTACTAAAAAAGTGATGGGGATGTTCCTCGTAATTATGGTACTTGTCATGTTCCAGAATAAACCAACCATCTTCATTCAGCCATTCGTTATCAATTATCTCGGCAATCATTTCATCCATCCATTCATACCAGTATGGTGGGTCACAGAAAATAAAATCATAGCTCATAGTTCTTTTTTCTAAAAACTGTTGAACATCCGAAACCACGGTTCTGATATTTTTTTCGATCTCGAAATCAGCAGCTACTTTTTCGATCAGCTTGATATTCTCCGGTTTAATATCGACGAAAGTAACTTGCTTAGCACCGCGGGAAATTGCTTCGAATCCCAAATTTCCTGATCCACCGAAGAGATCCAGAATTACAGAGTTTTCCAAATATTTGTAAGCAACGATCTTATTAAAGATACTCTCCTTAGTTCGGTCTGTGGTAGGGCGTACATCCAATCCTTTTGGAATTGAAAAGCGGCGTCCTTTAAGTTTTCCGGTAATTATTCGCATGAAGTAATTTTTGAGTAAATATAAGGAAACAACTGTAACACTATAACAAGCTAACACAATAATGTGCTAAAATGTTAGGGTGTTATAATTTGGGTGTAGTAAGCTTAAAAATCCAGACTTAACAGAATTGCCGGAAAAGCTGCCGCCAGATCAAATCCGTAGGTTTCTTCTTCTGCTTCTACACCAATGGTTTGTAATGAATTTAAATGTGTGATTTCTGAAGATGGATCCCAAAATCCTTGAAGTGCTTGTTCCGTTTCATGAGTATGGTGTCCAAAAAGGAAAATATTTTCGTGTAATCCATTCATCCATGAAGAATTAGAAGCTTGTTGTAACCAATGGTAAGGCGCGTCTGTAATTTGATCAAACTGAAAGTAGGTAGCTGCTCGAAACTTGCCCAGCAAAAAAGAAGTAATTGTAAGTACATTTTTGTGGCAACCAATCATCATAAAAGAACCACCTGGTTTTTGAAACGAAGACCATTTCTGAGCGATCTCAAAGTCACTGGTAAATTCAGTGACAGCTATTTTTTCTGTAAGGTCATTAAACCCTTGCATAACGGTTCTTCTACGTAAACAAAGAAATTTAAAAGCTGATTTGCTTAGTGTATGCCACGTTGGTTCGACCTCTTTACGTTCAATTCCTTTCATTAAAATAGAGAGGTGATCTTCACGTTCGTCGGCATTATCATAAACAACTTTTGGGAGAGCTGTCCAGCATTCTTCTCCCGGATGTGTTAAAGCCCGTACAGATTGGATGCTGTGTTCCTCAAAGATTCGGTCAAAGGTTTTTTGTAAAAGAGGGAAATGCTTTTCGTTCTGGGTAGTTATTGCTTGATTTACATTAAAGTTAAAATCAAACGACCCAATACGAAAAAGGTGCTTGCTGTTCTGCGGATCGTTGAGTGCATAAAAAAGACGATCTGCAAAAAAACAAACACCCAAGTTTGAGGTGGATTCGCTCATTAATTCCAGCTAGGAGCGTTTCTCATTGTGGTTCTTGATAAACTACCTATTTCATCATTGTAATCTTCACTCGGATCTTGAAGTAAATACAGTGGAGGACGAATGGTATCATTTACAGAATAGATGAAACGCTGTTGGTCTCTGGGCGAATAAATCAGCTGTCCTGCAGGAAATGGCTCTCCTTGATATGATAAAAGACTATCAGAAAGAGAGATCATAGCAGAATCACTTTCAACAAATTGAACTACAGAATCTAAACCGCCTTCAGCCGGGGGATACTTACCATATCGAACATCATACTGAATAAGCACATCCTTTATCGTACTCATATGATAGCGGACACGCTCAGTCATAGCTTGACGCTCAAGTACCTCTTGGTATGGAGTAACTATAGAATCGTACAGTAACCAAGAAAGAGCTAGAATTACGATCCCTAAAACGATGCTTAAAACTTTATTGCGTGTATCAATATTCATTTGAAATAAAAGTCAGTTAATTGTAAAGAATTTTGGAACTTTGAGTGGGTAAAAATACATTCGCACCCATATATATGCAACCGTTGGAAGCGATGTAAAAATAAATCTGTAATTAAGTTAAGCCTGACGTACCCTAAGGGTGATTTTATTACATAAATAAACAAAATTGGTTTGAATAAAAGAGTACTTCAATTAGCCATACCCAATATTATCAGTAATATTTCAGTACCATTACTTGGAGCAGTTGATACGGCAGTTATCGGGCATTTAGAGCATGTATACTATTTAGGAGCTATAGCTGTAGGGAGTATTATTTTTGATTTTATTTTTTGGGGATTCGGATTTCTGAGAATGGGCACTACGGGTTTGGTTGCACAAGCGTACGGAGCTAATAACATTCACAGGACCAAAGTAATTCTGATAAGAGTACTTTTGGTAGCATTGGCAGGATCGGTTGCTATACTGCTGTTGCAGTATCCATTAATTGAATTTTCTTTATGGGTTATAGATGCCAGTCCTGAAGTTGAACAGTACACTCGTATTTACTATAAGATCAGAGTGTTTTCGGCACCTGCTACTTTAAGTCTTTTTGCTATAAACGGTTGGTTTCTGGGCATGCAAAATGCACGATATCCAATGGTTGTAACCATATTTCTCAACATTCTGAATATAATATTAAACCTGACCTTTGTATTCTATTTTGGAATGAATGTTGATGGCGTTGCGTGGGGAAGCCTGCTTTCCAGTTATTTGGCAGTTGTTCTGGCGGTAATCCTATACCTGAGTACATATAATAAAGTAAAACTTAGCGTATCCTGGAACGACCTTATTGAACTAGAGGAATTGAAAAAGTTCTTCAGCGTAAATAGGGATATTTTCATCAGAACCTTATGTCTGATTTTTTCATACGGCTTTTTCACCGCATCATCAGCTGAAATGGGAGATGTTTGGTTGGCTGCAAATACGATATTACTTCAGCTGTGGTATATAAGTGCTTATGCAGTTGATGGATTTGCATACGCCGCAGAAAGCTTGGTGGGTAAGTATGTGGGAGCTATGGATTTCAAAAAAATGAGGAAAGCTATCTGGACATGTATGGCATGGGGGTTGGGATTCGGTGTTGTGGGGACATTATTTTATGCCGTATTTGATCGCGAGTTGTTATCCATTTTCACTGATAAACCTTTGGTCATTGAAACAGCTATGATAGTAGCCATCTGGTTAATTATAGCTCCATTGATCAATAGCATATGTTTTATTTGGGATGGAGTATACATCGGAGCAACTTCAACGGCTGCAATGAGGAATTCAATGTTGATTGCTACAATTATATTCTTTGTTCCAGTATATTATTTAGTAAAGCCATTTGCAGGTAATCATGCATTATGGATCGCGATGACTTCTTTTATGGTTATAAGGGGGGTTACGTTGACATTATTTGCAAAAAAAGAGCTGTTCTTAAAATTTCAACATAAACAATGAGCTCATGAAACAGATACTATTACTTAGGCATGCAAAATCAAGTTGGGATCACCCGGGTTTAGATGATTTTGACAGACCTTTAGCCAAAAGAGGGTTAAAAGACGCCCCAAGAATGGGGAAGTTTCTGAGAAAGATAGGAAGAACGCCTGATTTGGTTATTTCATCAACAGCACAGAGGGCAAGAGAAACTTCTCAGCTTGCTGTAGAAGGAATGAAAGAAAATGAAAGTATTATTACTTGGAATAATGACTTGTATTATGGAAGTGTGAGAGACTATTTGAAAGCTATACAATCAGCTGATGGTGATGTAGAACGAGTAATGATTGTCGGACACAATCCGAAAATGGAAGATACGGCCGGAGCGTTGATTGGGTCTGAACGGTCTTCAGGTATTCGCATGCCCACTGCTGCTTTAGTATGCGTTAATTCATATGCAGCTAGCTGGGATCAAGTACAATGGGGAGGTTGTGAGCTTGAATGGATGATGATCCCCAAGGTGCTGAAAGAAATCTGATATTGGCACGAACTTGCTAAACATTTATACGCACTTTGTTTATATTCAAAAACGAAAACCAATCTACAATTCAAGAATTATTAAAGAATGAATTTTCAGCAAAACTATTTTTTTCTATGTAAAACCCCACTAAGCGCTGAAGGTGCTGATGATGTTGAGATCATAACCAGAGCTGAAGACAGCGCGGATTTCTCTAGGGTTTTTAAAGAGTATGAAGAGAAAAGATCACACGCTTTTAATAAAGATAATATTTATAGTGTTGTTCGCGCAGATGATATCTATGACCTTATCAGAATGCCGAATGAAAAAGATGCAAAAGAAGAAGCATATGAGCGCGCTACTCCTGAAATTATAACAAATTTGCAACATCGTGCAATGCAGGGTAAAGACGCTAATGCTAAAGCTATTTTAAAAGAAGTGTACGATTTAGATTAAGGCTTTTCTGAATTAATTTGGAACAATTTCTTGCAAAAGGCAGTTATAATAGTAAACAGAAAGGATAATAAAAGTTTATTATTATGAATAACTTAACTATCGAAGGAAACTGGAACCAAGTAAAGGGAAAGCTAAAGCAAAAATATTCTAACCTTACAGATGATGATCTAACATTTCAGGAAGGGAAAGAAGATGAGATGTATGGAAGACTTCAAGAAAAGCTTGGAAAAACCAAAGATGAAATTAAAGAAATGATTGCTTCATTATAAAGAAGTTTTGATCTCATACTCTAAAGGAAGCCAAAATCGGCTTCCTTTTTTTATGCCCTTTTGTTGCAGTTCGGAATCATCAGGGATATTTTAGTGTATTACATTGAATAAAGGAATTAACTACAGAAAAGAATATGGAAAACTTTGAAATTGACTCAGAAATGTTGCTGGATTTTGTGCTTACTTATGCGCCAAATGTATTAAAAGCAATTGCCGTACTAGTTATAGGATTGTGGGCAGTAAAATTAATTAGTAGTGGAATAAAAAGAGTATTCAATAAAAGTAATGTCGATCCTTCGTTACAAGGATTCTTGAGAGGTTTAATCTCGATGATACTTAAGGTGATGGTATATATTACTGCACTTGGAATGTTGGGAATAGAAATGACCTCTTTTATTGCCATACTTGGTGCTGCAGGTTTAGCGGTTGGTTTAGCTCTTCAGGGAAGTTTATCCAATTTTGCCGGAGGAGTTTTGATTTTGTTTTTTAAACCATTCAAAGTTGGAGATTTTATAGAACGAGGCTCAGAATCAGGTACGGTTGAAAAAATTGATATTTTGCATACTATACTTAATACTCCTCAAAATCAGACTGTTGTGGTTCCAAACGGTCAACTGGCAAACTCCCCTGTTATCAATTATTCCAATAAAGAGACAAGACAGGCTCGTTTTTCTGTTGGTATCAGTTATGGCTCAGATATTAAAAAAGCAAGAGAAGCTATTCTCAGGGTCTTGAATTCAGATGAGAGATTGCTGAAAGAACCCGCTCCTGTTGTATTACTCACAGAACTTGCCGATAGCTCACTGAATCTTTCTGCGAGAGCGTGGACAAAGAACTCTGATTATTGGCCGTTTTTTTGGGAAAATCTAGAAAAAATCAAAGAAGAATTAGATAAAGAAGGCATTGAAATACCGTTCCCTCAAAGAGACGTGCATTTATATAAAGTTGATTAATTAATTTTTGAATCCTAAATCTAAAGCCGGTTTTTAAATCGGTTTTTTTTATGTCAAGAAAACTGATTATAAAAAAAAGTTAATAAATACTATCTTACTCAACTTATATATAAAGAAGGCATGTGCCGAATCAATGAACCAAGTGGAAAGGAAGGTTGCTATTATGAACCTGGAGCAAGATAAAAATACAGAAAACGAAAAGACTGAATCTTTAAATGATCAGGAAGTAACCAATGAAGAGGCTGCTGAAACAAAAGCTCAAGCAACTCCTGATTTAGATAAGGAGAATAAAGTTGAAGAAGCAATTTCAGCAGAAGAAGAGTCAAATGCTGAAACTTCATCCTCAGAAGTTGAAAGTGTAGAGGAACAAAATAGTACAGAAGAAGCGGCTAATGAGTCTACATCTGAGAACGAAAATGTTTCGGATTCTGAGGAAAAAGAAGGTGAAGAAGCAAGCGATTCTTCAGAGTCAACGGAAGAAGTAAGTCCAAATCAGTATTACGAGAAGATCTTAAATAAGATCAAAGAAGTATTGGAGACAAAAGATTGGGGGCTTATATCTAATGAATTTTCTAATCTTTCATTACATATTGGTGAAGGACCTGAGCCTGAAGAAGAATCAAAAAAACTCTTAAGTGAATTTGAAGAGCTTAGGGCAGATTTTGAAGAGCGAAAAAAAGCTCATTATGAGGAGTTGAATAGAAAGAGAGAAGAAAATCTTAAGAAAAAGAAAGAGCTTCTAAAGCAGTTTGCTGATATCATTAACGAAGAAAAGTGGACAGCAACCAAAGAAGTTTCTCAAATAAAAAATAATTGGGATAGAATTACTCAAATACCAAGAGATGAGATCGATGCACTGAATGAACGTTTTGAGTCATTCATGAAAGAATTCGATAGCCACAAAGTAGACCGTTTGGTAAAAAAGCTTGAGAAAGAAGAAGACAATCTTACTCTAAAGTTGTTGCTGCTTGATAAGATGGATGCATTAAATGTAAGAAGCGATGATCCTAAAGCAGATTTTAAGACATTAATCAAAGAGTACGACGATTTACATAACCAATGGAAAAAGATAGGAAGGGTTCCAAACGAAAAGAATCAAATGGTTTGGGATCGTTTCAATGCTGCTGAAGATGCTTTCAACTCACTAAGATTTAAGAATGATAAAGAGTACAGAGAGAAAGTTGAAAAATCTCTGAAAAAGAAGAAGAAACTAATTGCAGAAGCCGAAGCATTAGTGGATAATGAAAACATTGCTCAAGCAGCTCGAAAGGTTAATAAACTTCATAACGCCTGGAAAAAAACAGGAAATCTTCCGCAAAAGGATGAAAATGAATTGTGGGACAGATTTAAAGCTGCAACAGATGCATTCAATGAGAAAAAGTCAGAGAACATCGATGTTCTTCGTGAACAGGAAGAAAAGAATTATGCCAAAAAGCTTGAATTAATAGAGCAGGCTCAGGCAACTCAGGATACTGAAGATTTTGATAAAGGCCATCAAGCTATGCAAAAGTTGATGGATGAATGGAAAAAAATAGGACCTGTTCAAAGAAAGAAATCAACTAAGATTTGGAAGAAGTTTAAAGCAGCAATGGATGTATTCTATGAGCGACGCAGGGATCATTTTAAAGACCGTCGTGGCGAAGAGAAAGAAAATCTCGAAAAGAAAAAGAATATTTTAGATAAGCTTAAAGAACTAAAAACTCATGAAGATCCTGTAAAAGCAGTTGAGGAAGCCAAAAAACTACAGGAAGAGTTCAAGAATGCAGGATATGTTCCAATAAAGTCGAAAAATAAAATTTGGAAGCAATATCGCGAAGCCTGTGATGTGATCTATGAAAGATTTAGAGCCAGTGGTTCTGATCTGGGAATGGAGAGGGAGTTGGCTTCAGAAGGAGTGGAACCAGCCGACAGAAAAAAGGTTATCAAGCTTAGGAAAGAAAAGAGCGATATTAAGAAAGATGTTTCGAAGCTGGAATCTGAAAGTATTCAGTATGAAGAAGCTAAAACATATTTTAAGCCAACCAATAAAGGCAACAAGCTTAGAGATGAGTTGCAAGAAAAAATAGATAAAGTTGGTGAAAAGCTTGAGACAAAAAAGAAGAGAATGTCTGAAATCAATCGTGCTCTAAAAGAGTTGATGAGTTCTGATGAAGAGGAATAATCATTAATTAATATTATTTGAATGTGATAGTGGTTTTTACCTATTATTACATTTAAGATTGCGACGATATTTGGAAAACAACATCAAAATAAAACTATGGGGAGTTCGAGGTTCAACGCCATGTGCTAACCCTGAGAATATGAGATATGGTGGTAACACCTCTTGTATTCAGATAACTATTCCAGGAATGGATGAGTTTTTAATTGCTGATTGTGGTACCGGATTTAGAAACCTCGGAAACGAGCTCGATTCAAATGGAAAAAGTCTAACCGGGAAGGTTTTTATTACACATCCTCATTGGGACCACCTTCAGGGATTTCCTTTTTTTAAGCCTTTTTATGATTCTAAAAATCGATTTAAAGTTTATATGCCTCCTCAGGATGGGATAGGTTGTAAAGAGATTTTGCAAGGGCATTTGTCTAATACTTTTTTCCCTGTTTCCATTGATATGCTTGAGTCAGAGCTGGATTGTATTACTTTCGAAATTGGAAAACTTAGCTTTAAGAATTACTCAGTTGAATATATATGGGCTAATCATACAGTGCCTACTGCTATCTATAAATTCAATATAGAAGGTAGGGTAATTGTTTTTGCTCCAGACAACGAATTACCAATTGAAATTGATTCGGATAACAAAGCATTTGTAGAGACCTTTCAAAATTTTGTTAAAGGAGCGGATGTGTTAATTCATGACGCTCAATTTACAAAAGAACAACATGAAGAAAGATTAGGGTGGGGACATTCGAATTGGGAAACTGTTATCGAACTGACAAAAGATCTTGGAATAAAAAGGTTGTGTTTATCTCACCATGACCCTGATCATAGTGATGATGCTTTAGACAGGATAAACTCGAAAATAGCCAGCATCAAGGGAAGTTCATATGTGGAAGCTACAGTGATACAAGAAGGGCAGGAAATTTACCTGCCCAACTAATATCTATACTTTGTTCAATTAGAAGTAATATCTGATACCAATTCCACCATCTGCATCTCCATCTGTGTCTGGGATCAAGTTAATCACAGGAGCAACTTCGAGATAAAATTCTAATGGAGCTTCTGGAGCTAAATATGATAGACCCAATGGTATTCGTGCTCCAAAGAAAGTATCGTTAGAGAAGATGGCTCTAGCACCTAAGCCATAAAAGAACGAAAGATTACCTTTATCAACTTCTAATGGTTTATGCCATTGATAGTCAGCGTGGATGTAAATATCATCTGTACCTGAAAGAGACCACGCTAAGCCTACATCAAATGCATTTCGTTCATTGGTCCATGATTTGAGTGTAATTCCAGTTGGTTCACCTATCATAACACCTAGGCCTGTTTTGCCACCGTTAGTGCTCTGTGCATTGGTGTTCATTGTAAGTAGCCCGAAAAAAGCTACTGCAAAAGATAAAAGAAACGATTTTCTAATAGTTTTCATTTTTTGGTTAGTTAGTTTGTATTCAAAGAGTTAAAGGATATAAATCGTATTTTAGTTCCAATTATTAACAAGATGATTTCCAATAGTGAGTAAAAATAAAGTTATAGTATTCGTAAAAAATACAATTTCAGGTAAAGTAAAAACACGATTGGCAAAAACCATTGGAAAGGATGAGGCATTGAGAGTGTATCTTAGATTATTGGCTATTACTAAAGAAGAGGTTTCAAAAGTAAGAGCTGAAAAGGAAGTATGGTATGCCTGGGAAGTGAGTGAAAATGATATTTGGGACGAAAATTATTTTAAGAAAAAAGTTCAGATCGAAGGCGATTTAGGAGAGAAAATGAAAGATGCGTTTAAAAAATCGTTTGATTCAGGAGGTGAGAAAATAGTATTGATTGGGAGTGATTGTCCTACTCTCACGAATGAAGTGCTGGAGCAGGCTTTCAATGAGCTAAATACCTCTGATGTAGTCTTTGGTCCATCAGAAGATGGAGGGTATTATTTAATAGGTATGAGTTCATATAACCCGGAAGTATTGGAGGGGATAGACTGGAGTACAGAAAAAGTAATGGAGCAAACGGAAGCTAAAGCCAAGCATATTGGAATAAAATTAACAAAACTAAAGTATTTAAATGATATTGATACTGAACAAGATTGGAAGGAATATTTAGCGAATGTAAATTGATATGTTAAGTATTATAGTACCCGTTTTTAATGAGGAAGAATTTATAGAAGGTTGTATCAATTCTTTAGAAAGAGCAATTAAAGGAAAGAACGCTGAGCTGATTTTTATTGATGGGGGAAGTACAGATAAAACCACTCAGATCTGTAGAGAATTGGGTAAGCAGGTTTATGATTCGCCCTTAAAAGGCAGGGCTTCTCAAATGAATTTTGGGGCAGAAAAATCTTCGGGAGACGTATTGTATTTTTTGCATGCAGATTCAGAGCCGCCTATTTCTCTTGTGGAAGATATACAAAAAAGTATCGATCAAGGATACATAGCCGGGTGTTATCGTTTAGCTTTTAATCCTGAGCACTCTTTACTTAAGCTGTATGCATGGTTTACTAGGTTTGATGTTGACCTTTTCCGATTTGGAGATCAAAGTCTTTTTGTGAAAAAAGAGGTTTTCGAAAGCATAAAAGGCTTCGATGAGGATCTTAAAGTGATGGAAGATCAAAAAATAATATCAGATGTAAAGAAGTATGGAAAGTTTAAAATTATGGATGATTGTGTAGTCACTTCTTCAAGAAAGTACCTGAAAGTTGGAGTAGTGAAGTTGCAATTAATTTTTACGATAATCGTAATTTCATACTATTTGGGTGTGAGTCAAAAGGTTATGTCTCACTTTTACTCTAAACAACTTTAGGCACATGTTACTAAACTGTAAAACATTGAATTCTAACTTCGATTAAGTTAGAATTTTCTTATCATTGTGCTCATTATAATCGTTAGCAATTTATCGTTATTTGAAGAAGTTAATCCTACTCCTGATTTTATTAGTAGTTCCGTTTAGTGCGCAAGCACAAGTTCCATTTGAAAGAGCAGAAACAGATGCCGGAATTATAGGTTTATCCATTACTAACTTTGGAACTTTAGGGAAGCCTGATGTTCGGAATAACCCCGAAAGCGGCTCAAGTATGCGCTTTCCAAAATCTACAGGAACCGAGCACTTGTTTGAGGCTGGTATATGGATCGGAGCTGATGTGGGAGGTCAGATCAGATTATCTTCATCTTCAGTCACTAATCCATCAGGTTATGCCAGAGGGGCAAGGGGTTTCGAATTTACATCAGAGACAATAATAACCCGAAGAAGTACTGATCCAAATAATGAATTCTTTTCTGTGTCAGCAATAAGTGAAAAAGATATTTTAACAGCTTTTACTGATCGAAGAAGAAGTGTTAACGGGACTGAAATACAAGGTCATGACAACCCGCTTTATACAGATGTTAAATTAGAAAGCTACAATTGGGGCTTCCCATTTACTGAAAATTTTACAATTCTGAAATACGATATCACCAACAACAGTGATTTACATGCACTTCCGGAAACTTGGGATAGTGTGTATGTTGGGATGTATGCCGATTTGGTAGTTCGAAATGTAAATAGTGCTACTGAAACCGGAGGGGCATTTTTTAATAAGAATGGTGTAGGTTTTATGGATTCACTGAATACCATGTATGCTTTTGATGCAGGTTCACCAGATGATCCAAGTATAAATACCTACGGTGCCGTTTCAATTATTGGTGCAGAATATAGAAACTCTTTCTTCCACCCTGATAATCCGGATACACTGGATGGAAAGTTTACCGAAACAGGTTTTAATGTGCCTGATCTGGGTCCAAGTTATTGGTTGTTTAGTGCCGGAGCTGGGGCTTTTACTGCACCTGCCAATGATAATGATCGTTATGATAGAATGGCTCAACAATTTCCTTATAAAGATAACGAGCAAAATCTTAGAGAAGACGGTCAAAGCGGTAATGGGAATTATATTTCATTTATTTCGATGGGACCTTTTCCTCAAGTAGAACCGGGAGAAACAATAACTGTTTACTTTGTATTTAGTGCTGCTTTGAAGCCTGATCAATTTCAAGGGCAGCCCGGTAAGTCTGTTGATAATGAAGATTCCAGAGTAAATATGGTGAGTACAATAAACTCAGCCAACAGTGTTTTCAGAGGAGAAGATAAAAACAAAAATGGTGTACTTGACCCTGGTGAAGATACAGATGGAAACGGGGAATTAACACGGTACTTATTTCCAACTCCGCCTGATAATCCCAAAACAAAAATTGTTTTAGAAGCTGGAAAAGTTTCTATTTATTGGGATAAAACAGCGGAAGAATCTGTAGACAGAGTATCCGGAGAGATGGATTTTGAAGGCTATCGTGTGTACAGCTCGGATCTTGGGCAGGATATAAATCCAAATTCCAGATTGATTAGAGAGTTTGACAAGCCAAATAATAATATTGGTTTTGATGTTGGATTCAATGAAGTGGAGCTTAACGAACCTGTTACATTTGAAGGCGATACAGTGGAATATTATTACAAATATGACTTATCAAATTTATTGAGTGGTTGGCAATATCAGGTTTCTGTAACAGCTTTTGACAGAGGAGATGCTGAGTTTGGAGTTGAAAGCCTGGAAACCAGTACCAATGCTAACGCAGTTCGTGTTTTCCCTGGCACACCGACCAATACTAACTTTGGTGATGATGGATTTGAAGTAGGTGTTTATCCTAATCCATATAAAGTAAACGCCGCTTGGGATGGGCCGAATGAGGGCGATCGAAAACTATATTTTTATAACCTGCCTTCAAAGGCCGAAATCAGAATTTATACTATTGCAGGAGATATTATAGCTGAGCTTGAGCATGACTCTGAAACCTATTCCGGGGATATTTCTTGGTTTGATGATTTTAGTGACGACCCCAGAGTGCTTCCCGGTGGTGAGCATGCCTGGGACTTACAAAGCGAAGCTAATCAGATCTTAACGACGGGTTTATATCTATTTACCGTTAAAGATTTAACTACTGGAAAAATAGAAAAAGGAAAACTTACAATTATTAAATAAAACTCATACCTATGAAAAAACTGATACAATTTTTTGCAGTTGCTATGTTAGTAGTTTTGCCAATTTTTGCGCAAGCTCAGGACACAGTATCTGTAAAAGAATTAAACACGTACGCAGATCTTTCAGAGTATTCTCAGAATGCTTTGCAAGCGCATCCGTTAAATGGTGTAACTGTAACATATACCGGAGTAATAGTTTCTAATCCGAAAACTTCTGGTAATGCAACTCCTAATGATACCAACAGTGATGGAGAAATCGATGACATTGGTAGAATCCATGTTTTTATAACTGATACTGCTGCGGTTACACAAGGTAGGGCAGGGATGTCTATACAAATTGTAGAAAGCGACTATGAAATATTGGAAGGATTTCAGAGAGGTGACGTTGTTACTTTTGTGGGACGTATGACATTTTTCAACTCTACGGTTCAAATGACCGCAGATGAAGCTTCGCTTCAAGGAACTACATCTATCAACTTTCCACAATATGCAGAGTTGTTAAATCCTTGGGAAGTTTCTGTAGATGAGCTTGTTACTGCAAATGCTGATGGTACTTTCCAGATGGATATTAATAGCTATCAAAAGTATAACAACTCTTATGCGAAAATTACCGGCGCAACTGTAAGTAATATTTCTGTTGGTAGCAGAGTTGATTGGGCATTAAATCAGAATGGTTCAAGAATCTATATGTACGATATCTCACTTCGATTCAGAAATGATAGAGGGTTAGGGTACTTGCCTGGTTGGAACTACAGAAGATTAACTGGCTTGGAAGATGGTTCTGATGGTGAATTTGAACCGCCTGTAGCTGGAGCTATAGTAAATGTGAGTGGTTTCTTAAACTTACAAGGCGATGATCCTGATGGTACTGTTGCAGCAGATCAGATTTCTTGGAGCATGAGTCCATTCGAAGATGGTGTGCTTTGGACTACTGATGACAATACTGGAGATCCACTGAGATGTGTTGATGGTGAGCTTTGTAATGGAGAAACTCTAAATTGGCCAAGTGATGTTGAGATTGTTGGTTTACCACCAAGCTTCAGCAATGTTACTTTATCTGATTCAACAGTAACTTCATCAGATGCTGTAACTGTAACTGTTGATATTGTTGCTGATGGTTCCGCAACTATTTCTGCAGCTTCTTTGATTTATTCAGCAGGATCTGTTTCAGATACTTTGACAATGTCGAATACATCTGGTAGCACATATTCTGCTACTCTGCCTACTTTTGACAACTTTACACCGGTTTCTTTTTATGTAGAGGCTACAGATAGTGAAGGTTTAACTGGTAGAGATCCTATTTCAGGAAACTATAGTTTTTTTGTTCAGGATGAAGCTATTAACTCGATTGCTATTATTCAAGCTACTGCAGATGGTAAAGCGGGAGCAAGTCCATTAGCTGGTGCGGGTCAGGTTCCTGTAAATATTTCAGGTATTATTGTTTCAGACAACTCAGATGGTGTAATCGTTCTTCAGGAAGCAGCAGCTGCTTGGAGCGGAGTTTTCTTAGAAAAAACATCAGCTACTGAAGCGCTTGTTAGGGGAGATTCTATCACAGTAACTTCTTTAGAAGTTGCAGAAGCATCTGTAGCAAGTAACTCGCTTACTTTAACTCAAATCGTAAACCTTGAGTTTACTGTTAATTCATCAGGAAACGACACGGAGCAAGTAATTCCGGTAATTTCAACTGACACTGTTCAAGCATTGCAAAACGGTGGTGAGCTTGAGAACTATGAAGGTATGGTTGTTAAGTTTGAAGATGTTGAACTTGTTGATCGTGGAGCATTCGGTGAGTATGAACTTCAGAATGTAACAGCAGATTCATCAGACGGTGTTCGCTTCAATGAAGACATTCGCTCAGATTCTCAAATTGGTGTGCCAAATGTAAACTATGATTACAACCACACTGTTAGAGAAGGCAAAACATTTGATGCATATGCAATTGTTGCAGCATCTTTTGGAGCTCCAAAATTTCACCCAAGAAATGCTAGTGATATAATTGCAGCTGACGGTAATGCCTTTACTCCGGTTCTTGATTTTTCATTAACAGGTCCTGCTGATAGCGCAAGCATTGTTGCTGATCAAGATTTCACTTTTACCTGGAATGGCAGTGTTGATTTTGATGGAGACGATGTTACTTACGAGTGGAGACTTCTAAGTGAAGATACTACACAAGTTCTTGTAAGCTCTATGTCTGATAGTGAAGGAACTGCAACTTCTTTGCTGGCAAGTACAGTAGATGTTAATGAATTCCTTGCAGAGCAAGGTGTTGACGTTGGTCAGTCAGGTTCATTCGTGTGGCATGTAAGAGCTACTGACGGTTCTGATACTTTAGGTGTTCGTGGTTCTTATGGCAACTTCGGAGATGATTGGGAGCCAATCTACAGACACATTACTATTGAAAGAGCAGTGATCACTTCGAATGATTTCGAAGCGGGAACTCCGGATAAATTTGCCTTAGAGCAAAATTACCCGAACCCATTCAACCCAACAACAAATATTAAGTTTGCATTGCCTAAAACGGCTGATGTAACACTTACTATATATAACATGCTGGGTCAAAAAGTGAGCACATTGATCAATGAAAAAATGAACTCAGGATTCCATATCGTACCATTTGATGCAAGTAATCTATCAAGTGGAATGTATATTTACCGAATCCAAGCCGGTTCATTCACTAGCACTAAAAAAATGCTATTGATCAAATAAACATATTGAAATGGAGCTACCTTAATTATAGGTAGCTCCTTTCTTTTTAATAATTCGTCTCTTGAAAAAATACACCCTTTTACTTCTTCTTATATTCTGGACGTTCATTTTTTGGAATGGATGCAAAGAAACAATTAGTGGAGAATTCTCAGAAAACCAACCACCTACAACAAATTTGACTGTAGAAAGGATAAATCGTGGAAACGATTTTCGTTTGTCCAGCCAAATTCAAATTTCATGGTTTGGTAGCGATCCTGATGGATTTATTTCAGGTTTTGAGTATGCTATAAATGATACATCTGAAAGCAATTTCTCGTTTACAACTAAAACGGATAGCATTTTTATTCTTCCGATCTCATCAGGGCAACAAACTGATGATGTGCTTTTCAAAGTAAGAGCAGTAGATGATAAAGGATTGGCAGATCCCAAAGGAGCGTCGCTTATTTATCCAATAGTTAATTCAACTCCACAGGTTTCAATAAACACCAATCAATCACCACCAGACACTTTGTTTTCTGTTTCAAGTTTTAGTTGGAATTTTAGCGATCCTGATGGGATGCTAAACTTGGCAAGAACAGAAATAGCTATAAACGATACGATTAATGGTTGGACTGAAATTCCTTTTACTGAAGAAGATGATGGCCAGCTATTTATTTCTCTTGAAGTGGATAATACAGTATTAGGCACCAATCAAGCACAGGTATTTCTTGGTCGAAGTTACTCTACACTTCAGGTGAATGGAGAGAATTTAACAGTCCCTATTGAAGTTGGGTCACGTAATACATTTTATGTGCGTGCTGTAGATGCTGCAGGATCAACTAGTGAGATAGACTCACTTTCATGGTATATAAAAGAGCAAACTTCGAACACATTATTCTTAAATGATTATTCAGGTCCTAGTTCTGCAAACAGGCAAAATTTCCATTTAAACTTACTCCAACAAAATGGAATATCTCCTGATATCTGGATAATAAACGACGGGGAAGTATCACAAGATAAAGTTGCGTTGTCTAATGCATTTCCAGCAGTAATAGATCCTACATTAATTAAAACTCTTTCGAAATGGGATCATATCTACTGGATATCAAACGATCTGGATAGGAATATTACATATGCTCAGGAAATTCTAGATGACTTTTTTGATAATGGCGGAACTTCCTTTGTAAATATTCCAATGAAAAACATAGAAGAAGAAGATCCTGTTTTTAACTTCTTACCGGTTGATTCAATTCAAAACGGTCAATTCTTGATTCTTGAAGACTCTCTTGTAACCCCTACAAACGCTTCAATTACAAACACATTAAGGGTGGAATCCGGTTCATTTGCGTTAAGTGGTGTATTTCCTATAAAAGGGGTAAGTGGAAGCACAAGCTTGTACCAGGCTAATTTTGTGAGAAGAACAGCGACCGGAGGTGTTCGTGCTTATAATGATTATCAATTCGTAACAATTGAGAACGCCGAAGGTAATGTTATTTATTTCAGTCTTGATCTATCAAATCTTAACGGAGATAATAACATTAAAGATATGATACAGGAAGTTGTAATAGAACGTTTAGGCTTCAAACAATAGAATTATGAAAAGATTAAAAAGCATACTGATAGCCTTATTTTTATTATTCACTGGCTCTGCTGTTTTTGCACAAACAGGGGGAATCAAAGGTGTTATCACTGATGCCGAAACAGGTGAAACCTTAATTGGTGCAACGGTACTTATTACAGGAACTAGCTTTGGTACTGCTACTGGTATTGATGGTGATTATGAAATTGATAACATTCGTCCGGGCGAATATTCTGTAAGAATCACATACATCGGATTCGAGACAGTACTTTTAACGGCTATCAAAGTCGAAGCCGGAGAATTTACAGAGCTCGATTATAAACTAAAGCCTAAAGTTTTAACTTCAGGAGAAGAAATTGTTGTAATAGGAGAACGTCCTATTTTTGATGTAGAGAAATCAACTACCTCTGCGACCATTTCAAGAAAAGATATTGAAGCTGCACCAGTGAGAAAAGTTGAAGATGCAGTTTCATTACAATCAGGAGTAATTAAAGATCCTACCGGCTTATATATAAAAGGTGGTCGAGCTTATGAAACGGGTTATGTAGTGGATGGAGTTTCTGCTCAGGATCCACTTGCAGGAACTGGTTTTGGACTGGATCTTGGAGCAAATTCATTCAGTAATATTGAAGTAATTACAGGTGGAGTTGGCGCTGAGTATGGTGATGTTACCTCAGGAGTTGTTTCTGTGAAAACAAGAAATGGCGGAGATACTTACGAGGGAAGTTTTTCTCACAAGCGTGATAATTTTGGCTCTAACGTAATGGATAATCAGGCTAATTACTTCCAGGATATATATGAATTCAGTATTGGTGGACCTGGGGTGCTCGCTGAAAAGATCTTGCCAAAATTAGGGCTGGATATTCCAGGGAAGATCTCTTTTTATGCAACAGCGCAAGTTGCCTTTGAAGACGGCTATACCAAGCTTTCGGCGAAACAAATACAGTCTTCTATTTCCGGGTCTGACTTCTGGTCTCCAAGACAAGGAAATCGTTGGAACGGCATGATGAAGCTTACTTATAATATAAAGCCTGGAATGAGGTTCCAAGCAGCTTATCAACGTTCCCTTACAATTAATCAAAATACGAGAATGCTTCAAATTACAGGAGCAGATACTCAGGTACAACCAGGGTTCCAATTTGCATTCTCAAATGGTTTTTTGGATAATGCGAATACTTACACACATGATTCTAACCTTTCCTATCTAAAGTGGACTCAAACCTTATCAACTTCATCTTTTTATGAAGTGCAAGTAAGTAGATTATTTACACAATTAAGGGCGGATGCAAATGGAAGGGATTGGAGGCCGGATATTGTTGATGGAGAATTCGATCCTGAAAGTATAGTTACTTATCCGGGAAATGAGTTTGAAGGCACCGACGATTTTACTTATATCTTAGCTGGTCCCGGGTATTTTAATAATGGTGGGGTAGCAACTTTATGGCACGATCATTTCGCTGAAGAAATAACTTTACGTTCCAGTTATACCAAGCTATTTGGAGGGCAACAAAACCAAATAGTAGTTGGGTTCGAATCAAAGTTCAATGACTATCAATGGATTGACATTACCAGACCTTGGATTGGCGCTCCTATCAGAATTGATGAAAATACGGTTTCGGAAACTTTTCGTGTTGGAGAAAATTTTGATGCTTGGAGGGTAAAACCGAAACGAGGAGCTATATTCGCAACCAATAAGATTCGATATAATGGCTTGATCGCAAATATTGGTGGTCGTTTTGAATATTGGGCTCCTGGTAAATATGTAGATGAGCGTGTAGAAGAAGCATTGAATTCTGATGTTTTCTCAACTATACCAGAGTTTGTTGCAGAACAATATCAAGAAGACAGTAAAGAGATATTGGGCCTAAGGTATAAATTTATTTTTCTGCCTAAGATAAATGTATCATTTCCGGTAAGAGAAAATCAGGTGCTGTTCTTTAACTATGGGCATTCAGCGAGAATTCCACATCCGAGTTTTGTATATGCAGGTCTTGATCCGTTCTTTCAGGATCAGTCAGATTTGCCAAATTTAGGTAATCCAAACCTGAACAGAGAAGTGGATATCTCTTATGAAATTGGCCTGCGGAATCAAATAACTTCTAACGATGCGTTAAATATCTCTGCTTTTTGGAGAGATAAATATGATTTTGTGACTTCTCAGAGCATTAGAGTTAATGATATAGATGGAAGACCGGTTACAAAAGCATTCAGGATTAATGGGGATTATGCGAGGTCTCGTGGAGTTGAGGTTTCATATTTAAAGAGATACAGAGATTTATTGAGAGGTCAACTTTCGGTAACATACAGCAGGGCTGAAGGATTGAGTTCTACAAATGATGATAATTTAAACAGCATATCAGGTAGTCAGAATGTTGGTAATAATATTGAAACTCCATTAGCTTGGGATCGTCCTTTTGATATAAAAGGGAACATTACATTTACTCATGCTAGAGAAAACGGAATTTTTGACAGTCCAGTTTTAAATAACTTCCAGTTATTCGTATCCGGAGTATGGAGAAGCGGCGCTCGGTATACACCATTTGAAAGAGTTGGTACGGAAAGAAATCCTATTACAGGAGAAGAAAACTGGAGACCGATTTATGAGCAGATTGACGACCCTGCGAAGAGATACAGTCAAGTTGGGCCTGCTTGGTTTTATATGGATTTCAATCTTCAAAAATGGTTTAATATTGGAGATACCAGAGTATCTACATTCTTAGAGATTTCAAACTTTCTGAATAATAAGAGTGCAGTAGTTATTAATCCTGTAACCGGTGAAGGTTATAAACAATACCCAAGCGGTCAGGCTGAACTTATAGCCCTAAGAGACGACAGATCGTATGACGTACCGAACAGTGTAAGAGATCCCAGATATTTGGATCCTACAGATAATGGCTTACCACGCTATGAAAACCCCGCAAACTTTTTACAGCAAAGACACATCGTCTTTGGACTTTCAATCAATTTTTGATGAGAAATTACTCTAAACTTACTTCGTTTATTTTAGCCGGAATTATTTTCTTTGCCGGCACGCAAACATTTGGCCAAACTTCTTACGGAGATGACCGATCAGGAACCGAAGGCTTTCAGTTTACTAAGATAACTGTAGATGCCAGAAGTGCTGGAATGGGAAATTCAAACATGGCGGATGCAACAGATGGCTCAAGTTTATACTGGAATCCAGCATTAGCTTCTAAAATAGGAAGTTCATTTGCAACCCTTTCACATACATCGTATCTGGTTGAGACGAATCAACAATATTTCAGTTATGTTCATAAATACAGAGATTTTGCTATCGGTGGCTCTGTTCAGTATTTCACATCAGGAGATCAAAACGTAACAACAGAAACGCAGCCTTTTGGTGATGGACGTACATTTAGAACACATCATCTATCTGCAGGGTTAACTGGTTCTCATAAAATTACTGATTTATTTAGCTATGGAATTACTTTGAGATACTATTACCTAAACTTTTTTGATGTGACTTATCAAACAGGGGCAATAGATTTTGGGTTTTCTTATGACGTTGGTGATACCGGACTTCGGTTTGGTGTAAGCGTAAATAACTTTGGATTTGATGCATCACCCGAAGGAGAGGTTTCAAATTCAACCCCTCAAGGTGAAGTAACACGAGAGCCTGAAAGTGAGCTTTCTTTACCAACTAGATTTATTTTTGGAGCAGCTTATGATGTTTATGAAACAGAGGAAAACAAGGTTGTATTAACTGCACAAATCAATAACCCAAGTGATAACTCAGAGGAGTTAAATATTGGTGGAGAATACAGCTTCATGGATCAGTTCTTTTTCAGAGCCGGGTACGAATTTGGAAATGAAGAGAGATTACTACCAAGTTTTGGAGCAGGAATAAAAATTCCTTTTTCAGGAAAAACACTTAAAGCTGATTACGGCTTCACAAACTTCGACCGTTTAGGAACTATACACAGAATTTCGTTAGGATTTAGTTTATGATTAGAATGAAGAAATTAGGATTTTTAATAGTTCTGCTTGCTGTTTTTGGAACAGGGTGTGAATCTATTTTCGGATCTAAAAATGATTCAACGAACGAAGAAATATTTGATGAAGGTAAGATCGACCCTCGATTGGAAAATGTTGATGGTTATGCTCCTGTACTTCCATTTTGGGGTGGTTTCGATGCTCCAAACGACGTTCATATCGGTTTCGATACGTTCGTTTACGTAACTGATAATCAAGGTGTACATTTACTTGACAGAGCAGATCTCTCACCTAGAAGAACTATTCAGCTACAAGGAGCGAATGCAGTTACACAAGACAGGTTGTTAAATATCTATGTGTCTGCAAGAATAGATACAACTATTGATAAAAATGGAGTTCCAACTACTTTCAATCTGCCGGCTGTTTTTAAAATTAAAAATCTGAACGGTGCAGGGGATCTGGAATTTGTTGACACACTAATTTTTCCGTTTGATGACGCTAGTTTAAGTACTTCAGCTGCACAGAATGCCAGACTTAATAAAAGCTCATCAAACAACTATGAAAATGTAGAAATAACAGGAATTACAGTTTTGGCTGATAATTCGATTTATTTGTCTAGAAGAGGACCATTAAACAGCACCAATCAAGTTGCCGCACCTGATAACACAGTTCTGGAATTTTCAAGAATTGAAGTAAATGGAGTTTCAACAGAAAAAATGACGAATGTACGTCAGATCACTTCGTTGAACCCTACTAACCCTTCATTAAGAAGTGCTGTAAGATTAAGTTCAGTAGCTTCTTTCGTTACACCTCCTCAAAGAGACCGGTTAACAGATGATAGAAGCTTTTTAATCGCACAGGCTTCACAATCTCAGCAAATAGATTTCAGAGTATTGTGGATTAATGCAGTTGAGACTACTGATGGTTTAGTATTTCAGCAGAACTCTTCACTTCTGGCTCAGGATACTTCACAAGCGAATGGCTTTTTATATGAGCCCGGTAAATTTCAATTGCCAACTGATATTGCTTTTTCAGGGGATGATGATGCATTTATTTTTGTGGTTGATTCAGAAACAGACTCTTTATATCAATTTCAATCAAATGGACAGGAAGGGGTAAATCCTCCGGTAGGTGCTGATGCTAACAGCAAGAAAATTCTTGTCTCATTTGGTGGCGAAGGGGCAGGTCCAAAGCAATTCAGGAATCCAAGCGGTGTAGCCTACTATAGAGCTGTAGTATATGTGGCAGATACCGGCAATAATAGAATTGCACGCTTTAAATTAACAACAGATTTCGAATAACAAACTATTTGTAAAGACCTAACTTTCGGTCACAATGAAAAAGCTTCTAATTGTTCTATCCGTATTAGTTTTGATTGGGTGTTCTCCAAAAAATGAAGAACAACAGCTCTTACTAATTTCATTTGATGGTTTTCGCGCTGATTATTTATCAAAAACAGCCACTCCGAATTTTGATAAACTAGTTAAGAACGGGGTTACATCAGAAGGACTGATTCCAATATTTCCAACAAAGACATTCCCAAACCATTACGCGATTGCTACAGGTTTATATCCGGAGAATAATGGATTGATAGGCAATAATATGTATGATCCTGAGATGGAAGCAAGATACTCTATGGGCAACCGAGATGCGGTTGAAAATCCTGAATGGTATTTAGGGGAACCCATCTGGAACACTGTAGAAAAAGCCGGTAAAAGAGCGGGTACCATGTTTTGGATTGGCTCAGAAGCTCCTATTCAGGATATGAGACCAACACATTGGAAAAGTTATGACGGTAGTATTGCAAATGAAGCAAGAATAGATACAGTTCTGAAGTGGTTGACCAGAGAGAAAGAACCTGTTGATTTTGGAACACTTTATTTTAGTTTTGTCGATAGTCGAGGACATCGTTATGGACCAGACTCAGAAGAGGTAATAGAATCTATTAAACAGGCTGATGAATTAGTTGGTTATTTAATGGAAAAGTTGGAACAACTCGACAATGATAGGTCTGTTAATCTGATGATTGTTTCTGATCATGGTATGATCGAAGTATCTCCGTCAAAAAAAGTTATACTGGACAACTACATTGATGTTAATAAAATAGAAGTCATTTCCTATTCCCCTGCACTTATGTTTAATGTGAAAGAGGGTGCGGTCAAATCAGACATATATTCCTCTTTAAAAGCAGGGGAGCAAAACTACAGGATTTACTCAAAGGAAGATATTCCCGAACGCTTTCACCTTAAAAACAATATCAGAACGCCAGATTTCTTAATGATAGCAGAAGAAGGCTACACTATAAACTCTGATGAATATTTTAAATCAAGAGGTGAGGAATATCCAAGTGGTGGCGCGCACGGTTTTGATAATGCAAACATCAAGATGGATGCATTATTTATAGCGTACGGGCCTGCATTCAAGAATAAATGTACTATGGGACGTATTGAAAACATTCATCTTTATGAAGTTATGGCAAAGATTCTAAATGTGCATCCCGCGCCAAATGATGGAGATTTTAATACTGTTAAGGAAATGCTTAAATAATTTGGATTGCATCTAATGCCTCAGGCTTAGATATTCCCAATCACCAAATAAAAATACAAAACTAATATAATGCCCTACATTGTAACTGAACCTTGCGTTCAATGTAAATATACTAATTGTGCTGCTGTTTGTCCTGTTGACGCTTTTCGGGAAGGACCAAATTTTCTAACTATCGATCCAAATGAGTGTATCGATTGTGATGCATGTGTTTCGGAATGTCCGGTAGAAGCTATTTATCCGGATGATGAAGTGCCTGAAAAGTGGCAGCACTATATTGAACTAAATGAACGCCTTGCTGAACAGTGGGAAGACAGAGTAATCAATGAAACTCAGGATGCACTTCCGGACGCAGATGAATGGGCAACCAAAGAAGATAAATTAAGCGAGCTACAGGAAGAGTGGTAATCTATTAGTGATTGGTTAATGGTTATTTGTTTCCGTATACCGATAACCATTAACTAATAACCTTACTCAAACAACTTCTATTATCTCAATACCAGATTTTTCCACTCCCAAAATAATGGGAATCATAAATGCTACTCCTGATTCATTCAGTGATGGTGGTAAGTACATTCATGTAGCGCGCGCACTCGATAGAATTCATATTATGCGCAGAGACGGAGCTTCTATCATTGATATTGGTGGAGAGTCTACCCGTCCGGGATCTGATCCGGTTTCTGAACAGGAAGAAATAGATCGTGTTATTCCTGTTCTTGAAAAAGCTACAAAGACATTCCCTGATCTCACTTATTCTATCGATACAACTAAGTTCAAAGTAGCTGAAGAAGCGCTGAAAGTTGGAGCCGGTATAATAAATGACGTAAGCGGTTTACAGAAGTCTCCTGCTATGGCAGAACTAGCAGCTGAACATGACGCAGCCTATGTGATAATGCATTCTCAGGGAGATCCAAAAACCATGCAGGATGCTCCGAAATATGATAATGTAATAGAAGATCTACTACATTTTTTTGAAACCAAGATCGCTTATGCTCGGTCAAAAGGAGTGCAGAAAATAATTATCGATCCGGGTATTGGCTTTGGCAAAACTCAAGAGCATAATTTAAAATTACTAGCCCACCTTGATAAATTCACAAAAATTGGCGTTCCTGTGTTAATTGGAGCATCACGAAAATCGATGATCGGAAAAATTCTGGATGAGAGACCTGCTGATGATCGGCTGATCGGAACGGTTTCAGTTCATTATGATGCACTTATAAAAGGAGCAAAAATACTTCGTGTTCATGATGTTAAGGAAGCTTCCGATTCATTACGTATATTCCAAGCAATTCAATCACAACGCTAGACGGCTACTACTTTGTTTCCCATCGGATTTTTAGAATTCGGAATTAAGGATTTCATCGAAACCCTCATTATTGCAGGGGTTCTGGTATATCTGTATCGATGGATCAAAGGAACATTCGCAATTCAAGCTACTATTGGAATCATATTCGTAATTCTGATCAATTTTATAATCCGTTTATTGGGTTTTGAGACCATTAATTTCATTCTTAAAAGTATTCTTGATGTAGGTATTCTGGCTGTGTTTATCCTTTTCCAACCGGAAATCAGAAAGCTTTTGTACAGAATTGGTAATAATACCAGTTTTGATCGCTTCTTTACCAGAACGGGATCAAATGAAATGATCGATGAGGTAATTGATGCCACCAAAAAAATGGCTAAAGACAGAACCGGAGCGCTGATAGTATTTGCCCGTTCTTCTTCGCTACAAGACTTGGTAGACGCCGGGGTAAAAATTGATTCTGCTGTAAAAGCAGAGTTACTTACCACAATTTTTCAAAAAGACACTCCACTCCATGATGGTGCGGTGGTGATCAGGAGCAATAGAATTGTTGCCGCAAGTTGTTATTTGCCTATCTCACAAAATCCGAATATTGCACAGTCTTTTGGTACTCGACACCGTGCAGCGGTTGGTATTAGTGAAACCAATAATGTATTAGTATTGATCGTCTCTGAAGAAACAGGGCGTGTTTCTCTTGCCAGAAACGGGACGCTTAAAAGTGGATTAACTATTCAAAAACTCCGTGCCGAAATGGAAGAAACCTTCGGCAAAGGTGAATTTGATTCCGATATGAGTTTTGGTACTTCCCAGACAGAGATGAATTTGAAGTGATTTTTGATCACTCACTTATTTTTATTTATGGACGTAAATGTCCTAGTTGTATAGACAGCATATTTTTAGTTATAAAATTTAAGCAAGCAGACCCTTCAGGTACTGCGATTTTTTTGAAAAAGTAATAATTGAATACCAGTATGTCTTTAATCAGCTTAAAAGAATCCGATCTGTCATAAGAAGGTTAGCTATTCATTTTTAAGTCTGAGAAATTCATAATTTCTATTATCAAGCCAAATTAAAATTGTACAACTAGTCTCATCAAATCCTATCAATGATATGAGTATACTTCTCTCGGTAGCCTATTTCATTTCCGCCAAATTCTACTATATCAGTACTGAAACCAGATTGATCTCCATAAATTAAAATCTGTTTTGACTCATAATATTTGTATTCATCAGTAGTTTTGGTAAGGTTTTCTGTAAAGACGTAAGCTGTGTAATCATCGATTCCATCTCGATTGAAGTCAAATTTTACTATGTGTTTATGACCTGAAGGTTTTCTTTTTGATATAGCTCCTTCAAATTCAGGTATCCTGTTTCCTATTTCCGGATTCGAAAAATTCTCAGGCATGAGTTGGTACCCGGGCATATTATCAGATAAAAAGGCTTCAATTTCATCTGAAAGTGAAGTGTCAGGCTTATCACAACTCAGAATAAATAAAAGAAGTAAGAATAGTATTCTAATGGTCATAATCTCCGAATATAAGCTTTACTATATAAAGTATGAATAATATTAAATTAGGAATGATTCATTCCTGATTAATAATTTTTCATTCTTAAAAATCTTCTCTCAAAGTCGTACATTTAGGGAGATAAAAGTTTCCATAAAAAACTAACTCCATGTCAGATAATAGTTCCGGTAAAGAAAATTGGAAGAAAGGTGTAGAAAAGCTTTTAAAAGGTGATAAAGCAGAATCTTTGAACCGACAAAGCCCTGAGGGTTTTGAAATTCAGGCGTTGTATGATTCAGAAGATGTTTCAAAAAGAAATGTCGATCCGGGATATCCGGGAGAGTTTCCTTTTACGCGCGGTCCTTATTCCAGTATGTATACACAGCGTCCGTGGACGATTCGCCAATACGCCGGATTTTCAACTGCAGAAGAATCGAACAAATTTTATCGTCAGGCGCTCGAAAAAGGACAAAAGGGGCTTAGTGTGGCTTTTGACCTTGCAACGCACCGGGGCTATGATTCTGACCATCCACGGGTAGTTGGTGACGTTGGTAAAGCCGGAGTTGCTATCGATTCAGTAGAAGACATGAAGATATTATTTGATGGTATCCCTTTAGATAAAATGTCCGTTTCCATGACGATGAATGGAGCAGTGATTCCAATCATGGCAGCGTACATAGTAGCTGCTGAAGAACAGGGAGTTTCTACCGAGCAATTAAGCGGAACTATTCAGAACGATATTCTGAAAGAGTTCATGGTTCGCAATACTTATATCTATCCACCACAGGAATCCATGCGATTGGTCTCGGATATCATCGAATATACCAGCGAAAAAATGCCTCGCTTTAATTCGATCTCCATTTCCGGATACCATATGCAGGAAGCCGGTGCTGATTCTGCTCTTGAATTGGCTTTTACTCTAGCTGATGGTTTAGAATATGTTAAAACTGCAGTTGAAAGCGGTTTAGATGTAGATGCTTTTGCTCCACGATTATCTTTCTTTTTTGCGATCGGAATGAACTTTCTTATGGAAGTGAGTAAGCTGAGAGCAGCAAGAACGCTCTGGGCAGAATTGATGAAAAAGCACTTTGAGCCAAAGAATCAAAAATCATTGATGTTGAGAACACATTGTCAAACATCAGGCTGGTCATTAACTGCTCAGGACCCGTTGAATAATGTGGTAAGAACTACGATAGAAGCTATGGCGGCAGTTCTTGGTGGAACTCAATCTTTGCATACAAACAGTTACGATGAAGCAATTTCTCTGCCGACGGAAACGTCATCCAGAATTGCGAGAAATACTCAGACTATCATTCAGGAAGAAACAGATATCACACATACGGTTGACCCGCTCGGAGGGTCTTATGCCATAGAATCCATGACTCATGATCTGAAAGAAAAAGCCAAGACTATCATCAATGAAGTGATGGAAATGGGTGGAATGGCAAAAGCTATTGAAGAAGGCTATCCAAAACGAAAGATCGAGGAAGCCGCTGCCATCAAACAAGCCGGAATTGATAAGGGCGACATCACCATAGTTGGTGTGAATAAGTACGTAAACGAAAAAGAAGATCCGGTGGATATTTTAGATATCGACAACACCGGAGTTCGTGACGGACAAGTTAATTTGATAGATGAGATCAAAGCTAAGCGCGATAAGGTAGCAACCAAAGAAGCCTTGTTGGCAATTACCGAAGCGGCTAGATCAGGCGAAGGAAATATTCTGGATCTTGCTGTTGAAGCAACGCGAAAAAGAGCCACTGTTGGAGAAATTTCTACAGCACTTGAGCAGGCCTGGGGAAGACATACCGCCACCAATCAAACCATAAAAGGAGTGTACGAAAGCGTGTATAAATCGGATAAAGGATATCAGGAAATAAAGTCAAAGATCGATGCATTTTCCGAAGAAGAAGGTCGCCGACCAAGAATTTTAGTAGTGAAAATGGGACAGGACGGTCATGATCGTGGAGCTAAAGTAGTAGCAACAGCATTTGCGGATATGGGTTTTGATGTGGATGTAGGTCCGTTATTCTCAACGCCGGAAGAAGCCGCTAAACAAGCTGTCGAAAATGATGTGCATGTGATCGGTGTTTCCACTCTGGCTGCCGGACACAAAACCTTAATTCCTGATTTGGTAAAAATTCTCAAAAAAGAAGAAGCCGGAGATATTATCATTGTAGCCGGTGGAGTAATTCCAGTTCAGGATTATGATTTTCTTTATGAAGCCGGTGTTTCTGCAATTTTTGGTCCTGGTACGAATATTCCGAAAGCTGCATCAAAAGTAATTGATGAAATCAGAGCCCAAAAAGCATGACCATTGACGAACTTGCAAAAGGGGTTCAGGAAGGAAAGCGGCGACATTTAGCCAAAGCCATCACTCTGGTTGAAAGTAACCGGGAGGCAGACCAGCAAACTGCTCAGGAACTGATCAGTAAAGTAAGATCAGCTAAAGAAACAGTTCGGGTTGGTATTTCCGGAGTACCAGGAGTGGGAAAAAGTACATTTATAGAAGCGCTTGGAAATCTGTTGATCGAAGAGGGCTTGAAAGTTGCGGTATTGGCGGTAGACCCTAGTAGCCCCGCAACGGGTGGAAGTATTTTGGGTGATAAAACCAGAATGGAGACGCTGTCCTCAAAAGATGAAGCCTTTATTCGTCCTTCGCCGACTTCCGGCACATTAGGAGGAGTAGCAAAACGAACTCGCGAATCTATGATGCTGTGTGAAGCTGCGGGTTATGACGTGATTCTGGTTGAAACTGTAGGAGTTGGACAAAGTGAATTTGAAGTAGCTTCCATGGTGGATTGTTTCTTAGTTTTGATGTTGCCGGGTGCCGGTGATTCACTACAAGGAATCAAAAGAGGGATCATGGAGATCATCGATATTCTGGTGATCAACAAAGCGGATGGTGATCAGGAGAAGATGGCGAAAAATGCAGTTACAGAATACCAAAACGCATTTCATTTACTCACTCCCAAATACGATGGAATTGGAGTGGAATTTTTGACCGTCAGCTCTATCAAAAAGAAAAGAATTGATGAAGCATGGGAGAAAATCCAAGGGTTTATTTCTGCATTAAAAGAGAAAGAAATTTTTGAAGCTCAAAGAAAAGAGCAGGAACTGAATTGGTTTAAACGATTGGTTGAGGATGAGGTGCTTAGAAGATTATGGAATTCAAGAGAGAATAAAAAAAGTGTTGAAGATCTTGTAAGCAGGATCAAGTCCGGTAAAATAACCCCATCAAAAGCTGCGATGGAATTGCTCAGTAAGATTTAATAAAGCCAAAAAAGAGTAGCAGAAAAGCGCTTACAATTCGTATATTATAATTCTCACAACTCAAAAGACGACTATTTTTAATGGAAGAAACAGAACTATTGGTACCCCCACTTACCACCTTGACAGAAGATGAGCAATTATTAAAAGACGCAGCAGCTGATTTTGCTCAAGCTTCAATAAAGCCACTTGTCGAGGAAATGGACGAAAATGCAAAATTAGATCCGGGTCTGATTAAAGAGTTTTTTGAAATGGGATTAATGGGTATTGATATTCCTGAGAAGTACAATGGTGGTGGCGGAACTTTTATGATGTCTGTGGTTGCTATCGAACAAATTTCAAGAGTGGATGGTTCAGCCGGGGTGTTTATGGATGTGCAAAATACATTGGTAAACAATGCTTTTGTAAACTATGCATCAGATTTTTTAAAAGAAAAGTACTTGCCACAGTTAGCTACTGAGAAAGTTGGAGCTTATTGCTTATCAGAAGCAGGATCGGGAAGTGATGCTTTTGCACTTAAATGTAAAGCTAAAGAAGATGGAGATTCTTACATATTGAACGGTGCTAAGTTATGGATCACCAATGCAAACGAAGCAGATATATTTATTGTACTTGCAAACGCAAACCCAGAAGCAGGGTATAAAGGAATTACAGCTTTTGTAGTAGAAAGAGGTTTTGAAGGATTTTCAGTTTCTAAAAAAGAGAATAAATTAGGGATACGAGCAAGTTCAACTTGCGAGATCTTATTGGAAGATTGCCGAGTACCTAAAGAAAATATTCTTGGGGAATTCGGAAAAGGATATAAGGTTGCAATTGAAACTCTGAATGAAGGCAGGATTGGAATCGGAGCTCAGATGGTCGGAATTGCACAAGGAGCATTTGATGCCGCTTTAGGATACATACAAGAGCGGAAACAATTTGGTAAAGCCATTTCAGAATTCCAGGGTGTTCAATTTCAGTTGGCACGAATGGCTACAGATATTGAAACAGCTCGATTACTAGTATACAATGCTGCAAGAATGAAAATGGCCGGACAACCTTTTTTGAAAGAAGCGGCAATGGCAAAATTTTATTCGTCAGAAGTTGCTGAAAGAGTAGCTTCTATGGCAGTAGATCTTTACGGTGGAAATGGCTTCGTAAAGGAGTATCCAGTGGAAAAATTCTATCGTGATGCTAAAATTGGAAAGATCTATGAAGGAACCACGAACATGCAACTTATGACTATAGCTAAGTTGCTACTTCGATGAGTGAGTGAGGAAAGGGAGCTTCGGCTCCCTTTTTTATTTCAAAAACTAATCTTCAGCGCATCTGAAACCTATATCCTCAGAGCGGACATCTCTGAGAGTCCCGGTTCTCCAATAAGTCCGGTTTGCTAACATATTTTCGTAATAGCTCCCACCCCTGATAATTCTCACTGCGTCCTCATCAAGGCTGTGTCTTCTTTCCGGCATAGAATAGAATTGGTAGTACTCACCGATCCATTCAAATACATTACCGCTCATGTCGTAAATTCCTAAATCATTAGGTTGCTTGGTTCCTACTACATCTGATTCTCTTCGATCTTCATCTTTTGTTAATGCAACAACATAAATTGAATCTAGATTGGTAGAACCTGAAACAACTTGTTTTTTGCCTCCAGATCGTGCAGCATACTCCCACTCCACTTCCGTAGGTAATCGAAGATCGAAATAATTGCAAAAAGCTTTAGCCTCATCCCAGGTCACATAGGCTACCGCTCTATTCCCTCTTTTTTCTATATCAGATTTTGGTTTTTCGAGATCATTCTTTTCTGAAAAAAAATCAAACTGAGCATACGTAATTTCATATTTACTGATTTTAAAGTCTTCAACAAAAACTTCATGAACAGGAATGGCATCTGTATTAGTACCTTCGTAAAAATCTCCAAAATTGAAAGTTCCACCCTTAATCTTCACCATTTGTGGTTTAAACGGTTTTTTTTCACTAGGTTTGATTATTAAGCAACCGATTAAAGAAATGAATAGGGAGTAGAAAAACAGTTTTTTTCGCATAACATTTATTTGTACTACTTAGATAGTAGAAGGTAAAGTTTTTTATCCAAAAATGGAATGATGAAAACTATTCATTAGTTATTAACCTAAATGTACTCTACACTAATTTTATACAATGAATAAGATTGATCCCGAAATTTTCGAGTTGATACGTTCATGCAGCAAAGATGAATCCTCGAAATTGAAATTGGAGGAGCTTTTTGCTAAGATTTTCAAAAAATATGAGACAACATCCTCTCATCTTAAGCTATTGGAAAATTCCACTAAGCATGATTATGATTCTATCTTAATAACAGAATTAAGTTTAGAAAGCCCGGGGCCGCGAATTGTATATGTAAATGACGGATTTACTAAAATGACGGGGTATTCACGTGAGGAAGTGATTGGAAAAACACCACGTATTTTACAGGGAGAAAAGACTGACAGACATGTTTTAGACCGCTTAAAGAAAAGATTAATTGACGGTCAGGCATTTTTTGGACATACCGTAAACTACAGAAAAGACGGATCTGAATTTATTAATCAATGGGATATTCACCCATTAACCAACTCAGAAGACGAAATAACACATTGGGTTTCATATCAAAGAGATATCACAGAGCGCCAGGAAACAAGTAAAGTACTTTTTGATGCTACAATAGATTTTGAAGAACTGGAAGAAAATTCAAAGCGTACTTTTGCAGATCTGGACGTACAGGGAAATATTATTTCAAGTAATAAATCATTTCGTGAAATACTAAAGCTGGATGTTGATGAATTAAAAGAGGTGAAAGTGTGGGATCTGGTATCAGAAAATGATAAAGAATCCGTAAAAGATATTTTCGATGATTTTGATTCATCAAAAGTAACAGAAGAAAGATATACCTGGGAGTTTTTAAGTTCCGGAGATCAAAAATTGATGCTAGAAGCGGATATACATTCTTTCGTAAGTAGCGATCAAACTATAGTTCGTGTGCATTTTGACAATGTATCATTAAGAAACAGAGTAATTGAAACACTGAAGAAAAAGACAGGGAACATAGAAGACTTACTCGATAGCCATGAAGAATTTGTGATGAAATTCAAGAAAGATGAAAATGGCGAAATCTATTGCAGCTATGTGTCGGAATCTTATAAAGCCATTACAGGACTTTCTCAGGAAGCTATCCTGGATCAAGGTATAGAATCAGTAGTTTCTAAAAAAACTATCGATCTTATAAAACAAAGTTTAGATAAAGCATTTGGCGGAAAACGATGCTCCGAAAAATGTGAATATATTGGTAAAAATGATGGCACCATATCCATGATACAGTCTTTCAAACCTATTATTAATGAAAAACAGAACAAAGTGGATGCGGTAAAATCAGTTGCTCTTATAGAATTAGGAATTGATTAAGATTCGTCATTTTTAAGCTCTGCTTTCATTATCTTTCGTTATGGATATACAGGAAGTACAAGAAAGAATAGTTAAGGAATTTGGTCTCTTTGAAGACTGGACCGAACGATACAAATATATTATCAAGCATGGAGACAGACTTGAACCTTTGCCCGATGAAGATAGAACTGAGGACAACTTGGTAAAAGGTTGCCAAAGTCAGGTTTGGCTAAAGGCTTATCTGGAAGGAGAAAGAATAATATTTAAGGCAGATAGTGATGCCGCCATAACAAAAGGATTGGTTTCTTTGGTAGTTCGGTTGTATTCGAACCAAGAACCGGAAGATATTTTGAGTACAAATCCTGATTTCATTTCAAAAATTGGCATGCAACAACACCTGTCTCCCACGCGGGCAAATGGGCTTGCTTCGATGATAAAACAAATGAAGATCTATGCTATGGCGTATAAATCTAAGTTGCAAGCTTCTTGACCAATAGGAAATAATTGCCGTACTTAATATTATATTAGAAGTATGACAAATAACTTTTCTCTTACAGGTATTGCAGCTCCATCATCAGCCGTCCAGAATAAAGAACTTTATGAAAATAAAGGACTTTTTGGCTTGCCTGTTCTTGATATCGTTTCCTATTCAATAGCCCTGACTTGCACTGTATTTTTTTTGATCTTTGCTTTGGATGAGTCGATTTCTGTTTCGTGGTTCTTTATTTCTGAGATTATCGCACTTTGTTTAATTCCAATTCTATCCAGGCAAGGATTTGAGGTAATAGCGAAGTTTCTCCTCATTTTATATGTAGATATTGCAATTATAATACTCAGTTCCATTTTTGACGGACAAGCAGAGATTCAGTATTTCCTTATCCCTGCAATGGGTTTGTCAATTCTTCTTTTTGATGCGAAAAAAACAAGGATTAGAAACATATCAATATTTCTATCTGTAATTTCATATTTCATCATTGATTTTATTGCAATAGATAGAATTACACTGAGTCCAGACTCTATTGATTATGTGCGATGGGGAGTAATATCTGCGGCATTTGTAACCACGTGGATTATATTCAATACCTTTTCGGAATCTAAAGAAAGAGCAGAGCAAATTAACAGGGAGTTTTTAGAAAAAGAGAAAGAGCTGAACAAACAATTGAGCTTAAAACAAGAAGAGCTTCAGGATTATATCGAAAAGCTGGAATTGACAAGTGATAAGCTTAAAAAAAGCTCAACTGCAAAGTCAGACTTTTTGGCAACTATGAGTCATGAGATTAGAACACCAATGAATGCTATTTTGGGGATGACTCATTTTCTAAAGGAAGATAACCCTCGTGAAGATCAGCTTGAATCAATTAACATTGTAGATTTTTCCGCAAAAACATTGCTTTCTTTGATAGATGATATACTTGATTTCTCCAAAATAGATGCCGGTAAGATGGAGTTTGAAAAAACAGACTTTGAATTAAAGGGGCTTATAAGCACTATATCAGAGACATTCAGAAGCACAGCTCAAAATAAAAAAGTTGAGTTAATTACAGAACTGGGAGAAAACTTACCAAAGTACTTAACAGGTGATCCCGTAAAATTGATTCAGATATTAAACAATCTTGTAAGTAACGCTCTAAAATTTACCGAAAAAGGCCATGTGAAAATATTTGTACAATGTGTTGCAGAAAAAAATAAAAAAGTAGATGTTGAGTTCAAGGTTTCAGATACCGGAATTGGGATTGAAGAATCCAGGTTAGGTTCGATTTTTGAAAGTTTTGTACAAGCTGACAAAAAAACGAAAAGGCTTTATGGAGGAACAGGCTTAGGTTTAAGTATTAGTAAAAGGTTGGTTGAGCTACAAAATGGCACTATTGCAGTAAAAAGTACTATCAATAAAGGTAGTGAATTCAATGTAGTACTAACTTTTGAAAAACCGGAAAACAAAGAAAATACAGACGCAGGTAGAGTGGAAATAAAAGAAGAGGAAATCTCAGGCTTAAAAGTAATTGTTGCAGAAGACAATCTGGTAAACCAGAAAGTTATGGAAAGTTTTCTGAAAAAATGGGGTGTTAATGCCACTATAGTCGGCAATGGACTGGAAGCAATTGAAGAGTTGAAAAATTCCGATTTCGATTTAATTCTTATGGATCTTGAAATGCCGGAAATGGATGGATATGAAGCGGCAACCTTTATTCGGAATATGGAAGATACTTCAAAAAAAGATGTGCCGATAATCGCATTAACAGCAGCAGCACTAAGTGATGTGAAAGAAAAAGTATATTCAGTAGGAATGAATGACTTTGTAACCAAACCTTTTAATCCGGTTGAGTTAAGAAGAAAACTCTCGGATATTGATAAAAATAAATAAAGCTACTTATTTCTTTGAGTGAAGATTATTTTTCATTATTGAGCTGATATCTGTACGGCCCATACTATCCATCTTATTGATCACGCTTTGTTGGTCTTCAGTAGATTTATTTTGATTGAATTTAAATTTCCCTTCTATTTTCGTGATCTCTATCACTAATCCAACGATTGCTTTTAGGTCTGTATCAAATTCTTTTTTAGGGACTTCATCAAGCTTCCAATCGGAATGTTCCGGCTTTTCATGAAAATGAGTAAGTTCGGTAACCATTTCGGTTAAATCGCCTGGGTCGGTAACAATCTTAGGCTTCCCGATTACATGTACAGTAGCATAATTCCAGGTTGGAACTTCAGCTCTGTTTTTATACCATGCAGGAGAGATGTAAGTGTGTGGTCCTTGAAATACAGCTAACACTTCTTTGCTTTCATCAAAACTTTTCCAGTGTTTGTTAGCTTTTGCAAAATGAGCAATTAAGCTTCCCTGAGGACCTTTTTCTCTGTGTACTAAAAAAGGTAGATGGGTTGCTTCCGGGCGCTCTTGATGTTGGCTGAACAGAATTCCGAAATTATATTCTTCTATCAGGTGGAATAGAATTTCAGGATTTTCTTCTTTAAAGGAAGAGGGAGTATACATGCTGTTTTTTAAATAAGATACTATATAATTTAAATTCGCACATACAATTTAAGGCCAAAAAAAGCCGATTCTTATTTACGAACCGGCTTTGTGTAAAAAATTTAGTCTAAATTATTTACGGCCACTTTTCTTTGCTTGACCAACTTTCTTCGCAGGAGCTGCATTCTTAGCTGAAGATTTAGTTTGGTTGACAGCAGGCTGTTTAAATTTATTAGCCATTGCTTTATCCATTGGAAATTTTGGTTATGTTCTCTCGCCTGTTTTGGCGAAACCGTAACCCATGAACAAACTGTTTTAATTTTGATCATTAAATAATGGTACGAAGAATTTTGATCATTTCAACTAGTTTTAAAGCCCAACGAAAAATATTTTTTTGTTTTTTTTACTCCTGAAAGAATGGTTTTATAACTAGTTACTATTCATTTATTTTGTGGTAGATATCAAGTAGATTCCTTTCAATCGAACTAACTGCATCAGCATATTGAATTCTTTTTTTGAAATCACCCATCTGTTTTCTTCATATTCAGCTGAACATATATTCTTGCTGATCGGATTTGTAGTTTTCTTTGTGTGGTTTATTCGCTTTCTGAAAGTAAAACCTGAATCTATTCAGCAAAAGACACTACTTCTTCTGGCTCTGTTTCTTGCAGTTCTGCAATTGGGCAAGATTCCTCTGAATCATTACACAGGTGTTTTTGATGTCACTAAAGATATCCCTCTACACATGTGCAATTTCCTGCCCATGATCATGATCTGGGTGTATGCAACTAAAAACAGAACCGTTTGGGCTACGATCTTTTTCTGGATCATATTGGGAGTTTCACAAGCCAATTTCACTCCTTCTGTGGAGTTTTCGCTATTTCATTATGATGCCATTCGGTATTGGATGGTTCATTTGATGTTGGTTTTATTGGGACTTTATCCCGCTATCGTCTGGGGATGGAATCTGGAGCTGAAAGATGTGGGAAGATCATTTATAGCTCTGAATGTGGTAGCAGGTGTGATCTATTTTTTAAATCTTATCTTAGGCAGCAATTATCTGTATGTGATGGGTAAGCCACCCGGAACTACTTTCTTTAGCTTGCTTCCTGAATGGCCGGTCTATATTCTGGTGCTGGAAGTGATCATCATTGTTTGGTCGCTGATGGTTTGGGGAGTGTTTCGATTGATAAAAAAGATGAGTTGAGAATTCTAATCAAGCTAAATTGTAATTTGACATGAATCTAGTTTTCAATCTTTAAGTTCAATAAGAGATGAAGGGAAAATTTAAAGAGGAATTAAAGGCCGCTACTATTGCGATCTCATTTTTAGCAATGTTTTTTATAGGAACAGTTCTTTTCGTTTTTATAGAAGATGCGCTGAGTCTGTTTGATAGTTGGAATAATAAGGAATGGGTCTTAACCAATTTTATAATCTGTGTAGTTATAGTACTCTATATTTTCTTCCTATTTAAGTTTTCCGCTTATCTTTCATACAAATTGGTAGATAGAGTTTTTAGAACATAAATAAGAAATAATAACTTTTAGGTCTGTTTAATATTCCTACAAAAAAAAGCCCTCAGCGCTGTGAAAGACGCGTTTTGGGCTTATTTAGGTGTACACCCGACAGGAGTCGAACCTGTAACCGCTTGATTCGTAGTCAAGTACTCTATCCAATTGAGCTACGGGTGCATTTCAATAAAATTAATTGAGAGCCTTAAAGATAAGGACTTCTGAAACGCTTCACAATCGTTTTTTCTAATAAAAAAGCCTTTCTGAGAAATACAGAAAGGCTTTGAAATTTGATGCTTGAGATTTGATATTTAATCTATCAATATCTGTACTGATCTGACTTGTAAGGTCCTGTAATAGGAACACCAATGTACTCAGCTTGATCTTCAGTAAGAGTCTCAAGTTCTACACCGATCTTTGATAAATGAAGTCGTGCTACTTTTTCATCTAAAGACTTTGGAAGTACGTGAACACCCGGCTCAAATTCTTCGGGTCTGTTCCAAAGTGCGATCTGAGCAAGCGTCTGATTGGTGAAACTGTTACTCATTACAAAAGATGGATGTCCGGTTGCATTACCAAGATTCATCAATCTTCCTTGTGAAAGAAGTACCACTTGCTTACCTGATTTCAGAGTGAAAATATCAACCTGTGGTTTAATGTTCTCTTCTTCAGAATTCGCTTTTAACCATGCTACGTCAATTTCATTGTCAAAATGACCAATGTTTCCAACGATCACTTTATCTTTCATGCTCTCAAAGTGGCGTCCTTTAACGATGTCCTTGTTTCCGGTTGCAGTAACAACGATGTCAGCACGTTTAGCAGCTTCATCCATAGTCTTAACTTCAAAACCATCCATTGCCGCTTGTAACGCACAGATCGGATCAATTTCAGTTACGATAACACGAGCACCGGCTCCTCTCAATGAAGCAGCAGTTCCCTTTCCAACATCTCCGTATCCGGCAACTACAGCAACTTTTCCGGCCATCATGACATCGGTAGCTCTGCGAATAGCATCTACAGCTGATTCTTTACAACCATACTTGTTATCAAACTTAGATTTGGTAACAGAGTCATTTACGTTGATCGCAGGAAGTGTAAGGGTTCCTTTTCGTTCTCTTTCGATCAAACGAAGAACACCGGTAGTAGTTTCTTCAGAAATTCCGTTAATACCATCCACTAATTCCGGATAACGATCCAATACCATATTGGTAAGGTCGCCACCGTCATCTAAGATCATATTCAGAGGTTGACCATCAGGAAAGAATAACGTTTGCTCGATACACCAGTCAAATTCTTCTTCGGTCATTCCTTTCCAGGCATAAACAGGAACACCGGCTTTAGCAATAGCTGCAGCGGCGTGATCCTGAGTGGAATAAATATTACAAGATGACCACGTTACATCTGCTCCTAGATCAACAAGCGTTTCAATAAGAACGGCAGTCTGAATGGTCATGTGAAGACAACCTGCAATTCGCGCACCTTTTAAAGGTTGCTCAGATTTATATTCTTCTCTTAATGCCATTAATCCCGGCATTTCAGCTTCAGCAAGCTCTATTTCCTGTCGGCCGTATTTGGCTTGAGAAATGTCTTTTACTTTGTATGCTAATTTTTCTTTTACTTCTGGCATAATGTATAGTCTAATCTATGATTGTTTATTGTCTTCTATAATAGTTTTGGCTTTTAAATAGTCCCCTTCAGTTCCATTAGAGCCTACTTCTGCTTTAATAATATAACCATTCGGGTCTACAAATATCTTAAATGGAATTCCAAAACTGATCACTTTTGGTCCCACAGAATTTTTATCAAGAACGAAATTAAAATCATAATTTTTATCGTTTTTGAATGCTTCAACTTCGTCAGGAGTATCACTGTCTTGCAAATTTACAGCCAATACTACGAAGTCATCTTTGTATTCTTTTCTTAAGGAATCCATAGCGGGGAACACTTGAAGACAAGGGCCACACCATGTTTCCCAAAAATCTATCAGTACAACTTTTCCTTTATAATCCTGAATGCTAACTTCGTTTCCATTAAGGTCCGTAAAAGTTGAATTCCATATAATTTCACCTATTTTTAATTGTTCATCACTTAGTTCTCGTGGATTTTTTCGAGATTCTGTACATGAAGAAATTAATAGTGAAATAAATAGTAATCCGGGAAGTATATATTTTTTTGTCATATTCATATTTGTTTAACAACAAAAGATAAGGCAAAGTTCTGTTAAATGAGATAACAGTTCTGTAACAATTACTGACTATTGGAATGAAAAGTTTGAAACTTAAAGTTAAGTAACTGTATCTTTAAAAATGCAGAATAAAATATACGATTTTACAATAGTAGGGGCAGGAATAGTAGGGCTTTCTACTGCATATAAACTTTCAATTGCATTACCGGATGCCAAAATATTAGTGCTAGAGAAAGAAAATAAAGTAGCAGCACATCAAACAGGGAAAAATTCCGGAGTCATCCATTCAGGTATTTATTACAAACCCGGTAGTTATAAGGCTAAGAATTGTATCAATGGTCGGCACCAATTAGTGGACTTTTGTAATGAAAATGGCGTGAACATTGACATATGCGGGAAGGTTATCGTAGCTACTGAGGAGTCTGAACTTCTTAGATTGGATACTATTTATAGAAGAGGCTTAGAAAACGAAATTGAAGGTCTGGAAAAGATCGGGCCTGATGAGTTAGCTGATATCGAGCCTTATGCACAAGGAGTTGGAGCAATAAAAGTGCCATGTGCCGGAATAGTGGACTATTCAGGAATGTGCGTAGAACTTCATAACAAGATCTCGCAAAATGGAGGAGATGTTATTTTCGGTGAGCAAGTCTTTAACATAAAAACAGAAAAAGATTGCCTTACTGTAAATACAAATAAGAATAGTTTTAACACAGGCTATGTTATCAATTGCGCTGGGTTATATTGTGATCATGTTGCAAAATCAGCTGGGGTAAAATCTCCTATTCAAATAGTTCCTTTTAAAGGAGAGTATTACGAACTCATGCCTGAAGCAGAATATTTGGTGAATCATTTGATCTACCCGCTTCCTCATGAAGATTTTCCGTTTTTGGGTGTTCATTTTACAAGAATGGCTAATGGAGGAATTGAATGCGGTCCTAACGCAGTTCCGGTTTTTAAACGGGAGGGGTATGATAAACTCTCATTTGATATGAGTGAAGCGTTAGAGATGATGAATTTTTCTGGGTTTTGGAAACTTTCTATCAAACATTGGAGGATGGGAGTTGATGAATATCACAGGTCACTTTCTAAAAAAGCTTTTGTAAAGGGACTTCAGAAGCTGATTCCTAGTGTTAGATCAGAGCACCTAAAAGTAGCTCCTTCAGGGGTAAGAGCAATGGCTCTTAAAGAAAACGGAGAAATTTTAGACGATTTTCATTTTGAGATTGCTGATCGCCAGATCCATGTTTTGAATGCTCCAAGTCCAGCCGCTACAGCAGGGTTGGCTATTGCTGATGAGATCGTAAACAAAGTAAAATATTCGTTTGCAGTTTAGATATTGCTATACTAAAAATAAAACAGAATTAGATTGATCAATAAAGACACACTTACCAGAAAGCTTTACTCGCAAGATGCTTCCATGTACCAGGAATTACCTAAAGGAGTATCTTTTCCGAAATCAATATTTGATATCCAGAATCTTGTTAGAAAGGCAAATAAAGAACGTTTTTCAATAACAGCTAGAAGCGCGGGAACAAGTTTAGCGGGACAAGCTACAGGTTCCGGTGTGATCATGGATGTTTCAAAGTTCATGACTAAGATCAAAGAGATTGACGCTAAGAATAAAAGAGTAGTAGTTGAACCGGGGGTTATACGAGACTCTTTAAATAGGCATACAGAAAAGCATAACATTTTATTTGGTCCGGATACATCCACAACAAACCGTTGCATGATAGGTGGAATGATCGGTAATAATTCCTCAGGTTCATTTTCCATTAAATATAAAACAACAAGAGAGCATGTACTTTCGATGGATGTTGTTCTAAGTGATGGAAGCATGGCAAAGTTTGAACCACTTTCACTTTCTGAACTAGAGGAAAAGAAGAAGCAAGATAATTTAGAAGGAAGCATATACAGAGGAATGCTCTCGCTGCTTGAAAAGAATAAAGACCTGATAAGGAGTAATTACCCACATCCGGAGATTATTCGAAGAAACACTGGATACGCTCTGGATAAATTGCTTGAGATGGAACCATTTACGAATGGAGGCAGAGCTTTTAACTTATGTGAATTGCTTTGTGGAAGTGAAGGAACATTAGCAATGACTGGATCGGCCGTGTTAAATCTAGAAGATGTAGATTCAATTCAGAAGTTATTGATTGCTCAGTTTGAAAGTATTGATGAATCAATGAAAGCAACTGTTGAAGCGGTTAAGTTTGGTCCAGGAGCGGTAGAGCTGGTAGATGATATAATTTTAAATGCTACTAAAGCGAACCCCGAGCAATCGCAAAACCGTTTTTTTCTTGATGGAGAACCGAAAGGTATTTTAATTATTCAGTTTTCAGAAAATGATGAACAGGAGATTGACCGTAAAATTCAAGAGTTGGTGAAAACCCTGAAAGAAAAGAATCTCGGTTATGCGTTTCCTGTGTTAAGTGATCCTTCAGAAATGAAAAGCGTTTGGGAGTTGAGAAAAGCAGGTCTTGGTCTGCTTATGGGATTAGGGAAAGATGCACGTTCACCTACTTTTTGTGAAGATACGGCTGTTCGGGTTCAGGATTTACCTGAGTATGTGAGAAGGTTTCAAGAACTTTTAGATAAGCATGAAACTTCTTGTGTGTTCTATGCTCACGCTTCAGTTGGTGAGCTGCATCTACGTCCGATGATAGATACAATGACGACTGCAGGCATCGAGAAGATGAAAGTTATGGCAGAGGAAATTGCTGAATTGGTCGGTGAATTTCGAGGGTCGTTATCAGGAGAGCATGGAGATGGGCGGGCAAGAGCACCTTATATTGAAAAAGTGCTTGGCAAAGAAATGATGCCCGTGTTGAAGCAGGTAAAAGAAATATGGGATCCCAACTATATATTCAATCCCGGTAAAATAATTGATGCTAAGCCCATTGAAGAAGACCTTAGATTTTCTCCAAAATATTTTTCAAAACCTGTTGATACAGAGTTTAATTGGAGAAAAGAAGGAAGCTTAAACGAAGCCTTAGAGCTTTGCAACGGCGCAGGTGTGTGTAGGAAGCTTTCTGAAAGCGGAGGCACAATGTGCCCTTCTTATATGGCTACTAATGATGAAAAAGATAGTACCAGAGGCAGGGCTAATGTGTTCAGACAGGTTTTTGAAGGAGATGATCCTGAGCAATATAAATCTGAAGAGTTAAAAGAAGCTCTTAGTCTATGTTTGAGTTGCAAGGCATGTAAAAGTGAATGCCCGGCAAATGTAGATATGGCTAAAATGAAGTCGGAGTTTATGAATGGTTGGCATAAAACCCAAAAGCGAAATTTCAGTGATTGGTTTTTTGTTAATTCCTCAAAATTATATGGATTGGCTTCGTTGTTTCCAGCGTTGGCAAACCAATTCTCAAATTTAGATTTGAGCAAAAAAATGCTGGAAAATATTGCAGGGATTTCCAGAAACAGAACGCTTCCTAAATTTGCAAAGCAAACATTTAAAAGTTGGTGGAAATCATACGAGTGTAAAGAATCTCAAGATGTTGTAGTTCTTCATGTTGATATATTTACAAATTACCACGAGCCTGAAATAGCTATTTCTGCTGTAAAGGTATTAGAAAAAATGGGTTTTCAAGTATTGGTAACGTTCGTGGATACTTTAGGAAGGCCTCATCTTTCAAAAGGATTTCTTAAAGAGGCAAAAGAAATAGCTCATCAGGTAATATCTGAATGGAAACATTATGCTGAATCAGAATTTCCGATCATTGGGCTGGAACCTTCTGAAATTCTAACAGCAAAAGATGAGTTTTTAGATCTTTGTGAAGATGAATACTTAAAAGATGCTCAGCAAATTGCAAAACACTGTTATACCTTTGAGGAATTCTTAGCAGTAAACATCGAAAGAATACCAAGAGCAAAACTTTCAGAATCGGTGATAATCCATCAACATTGCCATTCAAAAGCATTAACAAAAAAGGGTTTGTCGAGCAAGGTTCTATCGCATATTGGATTTGAAGTAAATGAGTTGGATTCAGGTTGTTGTGGGATGGCTGGTAGTTTTGGGTATGAAAAAGATAAATACGATTTGTCGATGGAAATAGGTAGCCAACGATTATTTCCTGCAATTATAGAAGATAAAAAACGTAGTAACGTTTGTGCATCCGGGTTCTCTTGCAGACATCAGATCCATGATGGAACCGGATTTAAAGCAAAACATATATCTGTGTTGATTTCCGAAAAAATTTAACTAGATTGATGTTAAACTAAATTTATTGATATGAAACGATTATTACTGTTTGCGTTTTTTGGTTTGCTGAATATTTCAGTTTTTGCTCAAGTGGATTATGGAACTGAAATACAACCCATTCTTGCAAATAACTGTAATAGTTGTCATTCAGGTGGAGGAAATGGATTTGATTCAAGTCCTTACAACGATCTGATAGCCAGCACAAGTAGCACATACAACAGAAATCATATTATTCCGGGTGATGCAAATAACAGTCCGCTTGTAGATAAAATTGAAGCAAATCCCCAGGTAGGCTCAAGAATGCCACAAGGGGGCCAACTTACGACTGATCAAATCAATAAGATAAAACAATGGATTAATGAAGGGGCAAATGAGCAAGTAGCTACTTCAAATGAAAGTGAGTTAGTTACTCCTCTTAAGTTTGAATTGATGGGAAATTATCCAAACCCATTTAATCCTAGTACAGTAGTTCAGTTTCGTTCACCGGTAAGTTCTGAGTTTAAGATCACAGTTTATAACGCGAACGGACAACAAGTAAATTCATTGATTGGAAGAGCTGTTGTTGGACAAAACGATTTCTCTGTTAACCTTTCTGATCAACCAAGTGGGGTTTATTTTTATAGAATCAGAGCAATTTCGGATGCATCAAGCAGCTTGATAGGCTCAGGAAAAATGACTCTGATCAAATAAGTTAGTTCTTAAAAGTATTCCTTGAGATCAATTCTTCGGCACTTTTAAGAGAATTTTCTGAAATCTCAGAACCACTCATAAGGCTGGCTACTTCGCGAATATGTTCTTCATTGGAAAGAGAAAGTATTCGTGTAATGGTTCGGTCTTCAGTTTCCTGCTTATCAACTTTGTAGTGATGGTGCGCCTGGCTGGCAATTTGTGGTTGGTGTGTTATGGCTATGATCTGACAATGACTCGACAACTTCCGCATTGCTCTGCCTACTTTCTCGGAAACTTCGCCACTGATACCGGTATCAATTTCATCAAAGATCATAACCGGCAGGCTTTGTTCTTTTGCCAAAATTGATTTCAATGCAAGCATAACCCGGCTTATTTCTCCACCGGAAGCAATTTTAGCAAGAGGTTTAGGCTCTTCACCTTTATTTGTTGAGATGAATATTCGGATATCATCGCAACCTAATTCGGTGCATTCTACTTGTTGACCATCTATTTCAACCCAGCCGTTGTTTGAAAATAACCACTCAACAGAAACCTTCAGGTTCGCATGTTGAATACCAAGTTGAGCAAGCTCGATCTGAATTTGTTCGGATAAATGCTCTCCGATTTGTGTTCTTTTATCATGAAGTTGTTTAGCAGCATGTGCTAATTTTATCTGCTGATCTGAAATGGATTGTTCGATTTTTTGAATCTCCAGATCAAAGTTATCCGCAATGGACAGTTCTCTTTGAATCTCATTCAGGTAGTTGATCAATTCCGGAATATCCCGTTGATATTTTTTCTGAATTCGATTTAACTCACTTTGTCTTTGACGAAGTTCTTCTAATCTTTTTGGGTTAAACTCGATAGTACTTCGATATCTTTCAGCAAACTGGATAGCTTCATTGATGCTAACACGGGCAGCATTTATTTCTTCCAGATAAGTTGAAAATTCAGGCTCAATTCTGGTTAAGTCTTCCAGATTTAGCTTTAAGTGATTTAATAGCTGAGAAATATTCCCGTCATCACTGTCTTCCATTTCCGATATTGCAGCTGCTTTTTGATCAAGCAATTCTGCATTATCCAGTAGATTCATTTCGGCTTCCAGTTCCTCCTCTTCTTCAACCGAAAGCTTAGCGTTATCCAATTCATTTACCTGAAAGCGATAAAGTTCCGTTTTTTCCTGAAGTTCTGATTCTCTTTTTTTCAACGAAGACAATTCTTTTTGAAGGGTCTTCATCTTACTAAACTCTTTCTGATATAAATTTAAAACAGGTTCAATTTCTCCAAATCCGTCAATTACGCTTCGATGATTTTCTTCTTTCAACAAGAGTTGATGATCGTGTTGGCCGTGCAGATCCACTAGCTGATCTCCAACTGCTTTCAGAACTCCAATATTTACAGGAGTGTCATTAATGAAAGCTCGACTTCCTGTTTGACGAATTTCTCTTCTAAGGATCAGATAATCGCCTAGCTCAACTTCATTCTCAGTGAGTAAATTCTTCAGAGTTTCGCTTTCAAAATATTTGATAGTTGCTTCAGAGATGGCTTTATCAGCTCCGCGACGGATGACTTCAGTATCAGCTCGTTCACCCAAGATCATATTTAACGCACCAATGATGATCGACTTTCCGGCTCCTGTTTGTCCGGTGAGGATATTTAACCCCTGCCCGAAACTAACTTCCAGCTCATCAATTAGGGCAAAATCTTTTATGTGCAATGATTGAATCATTGAATTATGAATTTTGGATTATTAATTCTGAATTGAAGATTGTGATTTTTAAGATTAATCAAATTAAATATGAAAGATGTAAGATGAAAAATTATTTGATTCTTGTTTTGGTAGTTTTAACAATGGAAGAAAGAATGTTTATGATAGAAAGAATTTCCTTCTGATAATTGGACACGTCAATTTGAGTAAGTTCGCTCTCCTGTAACAAACGTAACCAATACCTGGTTTCCCTAGCTTCTTTTAGCGAAATTGAAACTTTAGCAAGGAAGTCTCTCTTCGACTGACCTCCAATTGCTTCTTCAATATTCGCACCTATACTTGTAGCAGAACGTAACAACTGTTTTGAAACAATATATTCTCTTTCATTCTGAAGTAATTTATATAATGAAATTATTGAAAGTGAGAATTCAAAGCTTTTGGATTGTATCAAATTGTCTTTCATAATCTTTAATTTTTCATCTTACATTTTTAATTCTGATAAGTAAGACAGTTTCAAAGTTAATTCCTTACAAAATCATTACTTTTCAGTATGAATAAAGAAGAAGAAAAGAAAACCACAGTTTACGAATTCAAAGTGCCGGAAGGTCAACAGGAATCGATTCGCCTTGATGTGTATATAACAAATTTCGTTGAGAATGCTACCCGGACCAAAGTTCAGGAAGCGATAAAAGACGGATATGTTCAGGTAAACGGAAAAAAAGAGAAACCATCTTATAAAATGTTGCCGGGTGATGAGATATTTATCGAATTGCCGAAAGCTCCACCACCCGAGGCAGTTGCTGAAAAGCTGGATATCAATATTGTATACGAAGATGACGATATCATTTTGGTGAATAAAGAAGCCGGAATGGTGGTTCATCCTGCATATGCCAACTGGACAGGTACGTTAGTTAACGGATTGATGCATCATGTGGATGAACTTGCTGAGAATGAAGATAACGATCTGCGTCCCGGAATTGTGCACCGTCTGGATAAAGATACGAGCGGATTACTGGTAGTTGCAAAGAACGATGAAGCCCTCGCAAATCTCTCTGCTAAGTTTGCTGAAAAAGATGTAGAACGAACATATTGGGCAATAGTTTGGGGGACTCCAAAAGAAGAAGGAACCATCGAAGGAGACATCGGTCGATCCAGACACGATAGAAAATTAATGACGGTTCTGCCTGAAGGAAAAGGAAAGCATGCTGTCACACACTGGAAAGTGTTGGAATATTTCGATTATCTGAGTTTGGTGGAAGTAAAACTGGAAACGGGAAGAACACATCAGATCAGAGTTCATTTTAATCATATTGGACATAACGTATTTGGAGATAAAACCTATGGCGGAACTTCCGTTCGATATGGTTCCAACACCGGGTCACGAAAAGTGATGTTCCATAAATTGATCACAGGCTTAAACCGACAAGCACTCCACGCCAAAACATTGGGATTTGAACATCCAACCACCGGCGAAAAAGTTAGTTTTGATTCTGAACTACCGGAAGACTTTTCTCATGTATTAAATATGCTGAGGGAACACTGCAAAGCAGAGTATTAGTTGAATATTGAATAATAAATATTCAATCATGAATGATGAAGTAGAGCTCGTGCTCTATACTACATTCCGAGGAAGAGTTTACGGAAAGAGGAGTAAGTAGTTTGAGTGACAATTAATAATTCGAACAAGCACCGGTCAGATGGACTGTAAGCCATCAGACCGATTTAACTTGCTAGAAGGGCTAATACCAATCAGATGCCGCAAAACTCCACTTTGTGATGTGATCAGGTACGATCCAGTAGTTTCAAACTTTTTCAGAAAGTGCTGAATCAAAGGTAATTGTTGAAGTACTGGTAGTTAAGATTTTTGAATGGTGATTTAATCACTCCAATTAGTTAGTTAAAGTCTCAAGTAATTCATCTAACCTTTCAAGGGTTGAGATCATACCTTCTTCCATACCCATGTTTATGACAGTTTCAAGATCTTCTAAAGATTCATAATTAACTACAGTTGTTACTACTGCATGATCATTCGAGTCTGAAAATTGAACGTGCCATTTCGCTTTTGGGAGATCGGGATTAATGTTTCCATCACTATCAGAAAAAGAATCCACGGTCCGATAATCATCGATCGGGTTTATGTCATAATATTCAGTGTAGCCCCAATATTCCGTTCCATTTGGTTCCACCATAGCATAATGCCAATGACCGCCCTCGCTAAAATCCATTGATTTGGTTTTAGTTGTGAAAGGTTTTGGGGCAAACCACTGGTTCAGAAGTTCTGCTTTGGTATAGCAGTCCCAAACTAATTGTCGGTTAGCAGCAAATTCCCGTTTTATAGTAAGTGTGTTGTTTTCCTTGTCTGCAAGGAAGTCGAATTGAAGATTAGTTTTCATCGTTTTCTGATTTTAGTTTTGTTAATAAGTCGTCAAGCTGATCAAACCGTTTTTCCCAGATCTTTCGGAATTGCTCCAGCCACTGATCGACTTCTTTCATTTTATCGATTTTAAGTTCGTAGTAAATTTCTCTACCCACTTTCTCTTGTTTCAGCAATTCGCATTCATTCAGGATCTTTATGTGTTTTGATACAGCTTGTCGTGTTATGTCAAACTGATCAGCAAGCGCGTTAGGTGTTAATGCCTGTGTAGCAATTAAAACTAGTATTGCTCTTCTGGTTGGATCTGCAATGGCTTGAAAAATGTCTCGTTTCATAAAAGTAGGTTGATTGCGCAATCGTTCGGTTGCATAAATATACGCAACCATTTGGTTTCTCAAAATTATTTTTTTCAAAATTTTTGGAAATTCTGCAGAGGCTTTTCTTAAAGTCACTAATATTTTAATACTTGCTGGTGTTTACAGGTCAGGAGAAATGGTGAATATTTTTGCTGACTTGGCGGACGGGATGACCCTATATATTTTACTGGTCAAAAAATGTCATCGAATTACCTAACATCGACATGAGCAACACTGTTCTTAAGATAGGGAATGTTAAGCAAGTTGGATCACCACCACCTATTACCCTGAATTTTTGTTCATTTTATAAATGTTATCGTGAGATGGGGAAGTCACTTTTGGTAATCTCGATAGGGAACTCAAAGGTAAGTTTGAACTTGTTTTCAGTTTCATACTCATACTCTGCTTCGATCTGTTGCATTAGTGACTTAATGATAGTAAACCCAAGGCTTTTTCTGGAAGAGGCTTCAAAATCTTCGATACCAATGCCATTATCAGAATAAACTACCTCAATATTTTGTGCTTTGGGTCTAACAATGATAGTAATTTCATTTCCATCTTGATTCACAAAACCGTACTTAACAGAATTAGTAATCAACTCGTTAAAGATTATTCCCAAAGGAACTCCCTGGTTTATACTCAGTTGTTCAACAGAAATATTGGTTTTAAAGTCAATGGATTTGTTTTCTTCATTCATACTCGAGAGTATGATTTCAGATAGCTCTTTTATGTATATATCAAAAGGGATGTTATTGAAATTTGTTGATTCATAAAGCATCTCATGAACTTTGGCGATGCTTAAAATTCTGTTCATGCTTTTGTTCAAAACCATTTTTAGCTGGTCATTTTTAACATGATAAGACTGTAAAGAAAGTAACCCTGAAACGACTGCAAGATTATTTTTAACTCTGTGATGGATCTCTTGAAGAAGAACATTCTTTTCGTTCAGATTTTCTTCAATCAAGCTTTGAGAAGTAATGAGTTGAGTATTTTGATTTTCCAGATTTTGAATCAAATTATACACTCTGTCATTGAATTTGTTAACAAACAAAGTGATTACAAAGGTAACTACCGAGATCATTAATAGTGTCTCGTACCATCTGAAAATAGAGACTTCAGCTACATTGAAACCTGGTGATGAAATCATCTCTAGATGAAAAAGATGTCCAATACACAGGAAAAGGGCAGAGCAAAATCCATAAAAAAGCAGAGTTATCTTAAGGTTATAGATCAAAATAGAAAAGAAGGGAATTAGCACCATTAAAATAAAATCCGGAGTGTTAATTCCGTTTTCCAGTAGATCAGAAACCAAAAGAAGTACCAACATTACATTAATGGTATTCATTTTGATCTTTATATTAATCTTGTCTCTTAAGAAGTAGGTTCCAAATAGAACAATGAGCGCAATTATGTCAAAGAAAAAATCAGCATTTATATAGAATTCATTCAACGGAAATAAGGAAATAATAAAGACACCAACACCAGTTGAAGCACCTACCAATAGTACTTTATCTATTAAATCCTGTTTTAAATCAGAACTGTTTTCTATTTGCGAGTTTCCCATGTGCATTTATCGTCCACTATGAATTGTATATTTAGTGTTTGAAAACAATTAAGAGTACATAAATTAATTTTAAAAAAAAGGTATATAACCCAAGCTATGAATGTTCATTTTATATTTCTCTGAGTATTGGTCTTGTCAAACAAGTTGGTCCACCGCCACCTTTTATACTGATCTCTGTCCCATCATATATATGAACCGTTGCACCGGCTTGTTCCAGTCTCGTTTTAGTGACAGGATTTCCGGAAACCATTAAGCAATTGCGAGGACTTAGTGCCAATACATTACAACCCATCGTTTCAAATTCTTCATCAGGGACTTCAACTAAAGAGAAACCAAAAGCGAGCAAAAGCTCACGGAAGGGAATGGGAATCAAAGGAGAATAAACGACCGCAAGATCTTTATCCACCGGACTCAAAATAGACATCAAATGAAACACGTCAGAAGTCCCTTTGAAATGTGGCAGATCCGCTTGAATAACTGTTACTCCAAGAGGCTCAAGTAAACTTCTGAGTTGTTCAATTCCGGAATCATTGGTTCGGTATGTACGTCCTACAGCTAGCGTTTTGTCATCTAACCAGGCTACATCTCCGCCTTCCAAAGTTCCCGGATGTTGAATCTCGCCGAGAATCATTTCGCCATTTTGCTGATACACTTTCTTAGCTATTTTTGGCTCATTTGTACGGGCTTCTTTACCCATATTACAAATTATCAGACCAAAATCAGTTGCAATGGAGGCATCTCTGCAATAGATAGAATCCATGGAGAGCGATCTTTCGTGATCAAAATACTTGATGTCAGCTCCAACTGATTCTATAAGTTCCTGAAACTCAGAGTACTCTTTAATTCCGGCTTCGAAATCGGGTTTTGATAAGTAATTCAGATCTTTCCACTGCTGCACAATAGTCTCTTCATCCAAAAAAGCAGATTCCATTTTTTTGAGATATACAGATTTAAGAGTTCCATATTCAGAATGGCTAGTTAGCTTCATAGTTTAGTTTGACTTCTTTTGAGAATAAAATAGACAGGAACTCCGATCAGTAAAAACAAAACGCCCCAGAACACCGATTCAAATCCCGAGCCGATCAGAGCAAAAAGGGAAAAAATGAACGTAAGTGATGCTAGTAATACGATCCCAATGCTTAATACTTTTTTGCCTTCGGAATTCTTAACCAACAAAACATAGGAGACAGAACAAAATAAATAAGGAATGAGTACCGAAACGGTTGAAACAAGGATCATAAATTCAAAGACTTCAAGCAGTCCACCTGAGTAGTTCATTATGATCAATAAAGTAGCAAGTGCACTTGAAATAACGATTCCCAAAGCAGGAGTTCCGCGCTTATTTTCTTTCGCAAACACTGACGGAAATAATCCATCTTTGGCAATTGCCTGAGGCATTTGTCCCTGAATCAGGATCCATCCGTTTAAAGCACCGAACACGGAAATGGTTGCTGCAAGTGCGATGATAAGATTTCCACCGCTTCCCCATAATATATTGGCAGCATCAGCAAAAGGAGCGGTAGAATTACTCAGCACATCAGGATGAATAATCCCCATTATAGAAAAGGAACTGAGTATATAAACTACGGCGGCTATCAGTGTTCCCCATTTTGTTGCAAAGGCTACTGTTTCGGTGGGATTTTCAACATCTTCAGCCGGAATGGTGGCGCTTTCAATACCCAAAAAAGAGAAGAAAGTTAAAGCTGTGGTAATGGCGATAGCAGAGAGACTGTTTTCATCACTTAAATTGAATGGAGTAAAATGATCAATATTTAAAAAGAACAATCCGGCAATACTGATCACTGCAAGTGGAACGAGCTTAAGAACCGTAGTGACCAAAGACATTTCGCCAACCAGACGAATTCCTCTGGTATTGAACCAGGATAAAAACCAGATCACAAACAAAGCCATGGCCGCTGCATAAACCGCATTTTCACTTAGAACAGGAATAAATACACTTAAATATCCTACAAAAGCTACAGCCAGAGCCGCATTGGTTGTCCACACAGATATCCAATATCCCCACGCCACAAGAAATCCGGGAAATTCACCCATTCCTTTTTTGGTATACGCATAAGGCCCGCCCTGAAGTCCGGGAAGCAGTCGACTTAATCGACTGAATAAGATTGCTATCAGAATAGCACCGATCGTTGAAACAAGCCATCCAATAATACTTATTCCACCATAAACAGCTAGTAAAGCCGGCATCAGAAACACTCCTGCGCCCACCATATTTCCAACAACAAGCGATGTGCTGGTCCATTTGCCTAATAATTTTCGCTGATTCAACTAATGTGTACCTTCTCAGAATTATGATGTAGATTTAAGAATACTAAAACGAAGAATCCAGATGGGCTACAATTTCAATATTCATCCTGAAATAGAAAAAGCAGAAACGCTTCCGGGGTCTTTTTATAAAAATGACCAAATTTTCAGTGATTTAAAAGATAAAGTATTTCTTAAGACCTGGCAGTTTGCCGGAGATGTGAATGATATCAAACTTCAGAATCAGATTAAGCCGTTGTCGGTATTGGAAAATTATCTGAACGAGCCCATGATCCTGACCAGAGATTCAAAGGATAAAATTCACTGTGTCTCCAATGTATGTACTCATCGTGGAAATATTATAGTAAATGATGGAGGACCTGCGAAAAACCTGACGTGCAAGTATCACGGCAGGAAGTTTGAATTAGACGGGAAGTTTAAGTTTATGCCGGAGTTTTCGGATGCTGAGAATTTCCCCAGACCTTGTGACAGTCTTCATAAATTTCCGCTGATCCAATGGGGACCGTTATTGTTTGTTGGATTGGATGAGAGCTACGATTTTCAGTCGGTCATTGATAAAATGAAAGAGCGGGTTGGTTTTTTACCAATTGATGAGTTCGTATTCGATCCTGTTCGCTCAAAAGATTATTTGGTGAATACACATTGGGCGTTGTATTGTGATAACTATCTGGAAGGGTTTCATATTCCCTATGTTCACAGCGATCTAAATCAAGCTTTGGATTACGGGACCTACACTACTGAGCTTTACGATAATTGCAATCTCCAGATCGGCTATTCGGATGATGCTGTAGAAACTTTTGAACTACCTGAAGGTCATCCCGATCTTGGAAAACATGTGGCGGCTTATTATTACTGGGTGTTTCCGAATATGATGTTCAATTTTTATCCGTGGGGATTATCGATCAATATTGTAAAACCTCTTTCTTTAAATCGTACTAAAGTATCTTTTCTTTCTTATGTGTGGGATGAATCCAAGATCGAAGAAAGTGCCGGTGCATTACTCGATAAAGTAGAAAGGGAAGACGAGTTTGTAGTTGAAAATGTACATCAGGGATTGAAATCGAGTTTTTATACTACCGGACGATTTTCCCCAAAAAGAGAACAAGGCGTTCATCATTTTCACAGATTGTTGGCAGAGTTTATGAATAGATAGATTACTACTTTTTCAAAAGCATATAATACAAGTATTTAAAGTTTACTTTAATTGAAAATGAATGTGATCATCATGTCTAACAGCCTGACAACCATGGTATCTGATTTTGCTATTTGTGAGCCCTAGTCTATTCTTTAAATGAGGTTCTAAAAACAATTTCTCAATTTTATTGTGACTTGCAATAATATTGATAAGATTTCGAGTCCCTTTTTCAGAAAAAACAATATCATTATTGATTGTTCCTAAGGTAAGATATTTAGGAAAATCATAGTGCCAGTTCCCGGTTTCTTTGCATTTAGTAATTTGATCTAACTCATTAACATCAGGTTTTTCAAAGTACCCATAACCACTTACTGTTGGTTTTCTATTAATTAGCTTTCCGTTCGTATTTTCATAAATAAGTGAAACATCTATTTTTTTACCGTCATTATGGCTTAGATGAGGAGGAAGTGGAAACCCATTTAAAAAAGGGAAATTAGCGTCTAAAAATGTCAATTTAATTTCACTATTTGCCTCTTCAAACTCTGTTGCAATTTCTGTAATGGCTTCATTTAACTCTGGGTGTACATAATTTCTGTTCAATAGTACGTAGATGAATGAATGAGCTTTTAAAACATCAGTTTCTTTTATCTTTTCTCTTCCAAAAATGGGAGATATAGATGGAACTATTAAGAAAGTCGAGAGAAGGTACAGTGCCAAAAAAATTCCTAAACGTAATAAGAATAAATATTCTACCGGTTTTCTTACTCCAAAAAGAGTAACAAGATATATGACACCTCCAATTTGAGTTGTAAGTGTCAAAATTGAGAAAATTATTATGTGAATAACTGTTTTCAAAGTTTAAGAATGTATAAAAAGCTTTACTCAATCGTAATTTCATTGTTACCATTTATAAAAACAATCCAGAATTTCTACTAAAGAACGGTATTCAACCTGCAATCTGTAATAAATCACCGTATCTTTGTACAAATATCAAAACCATTTTTTATGCCGAAGAAAGACATTAATATTTCAGTAGAACTTGATCAGGATAACGTACCCGAAAACATCATTTGGAATGCCGATGATATGGATGGAATGGGAGAAGCAAAATGCAGAGCGATGTTACTTTCGCTGTGGGATTCTGAAGCTAAAGATACTTTAAAGCTGGATCTATGGACGAAAGATATGACCGTAGATGAAATGAAGATCTTTTTCCACCAAACGCTGGTAACGATGGCGGATACATTAAAACGTGCTACCAACGACGAACGCATTTCAGGAGACATGATGGATTTTTGTGATTATTTTGCTGAGAAGATGGAGATTAAAGGGAGCTGAAGGTGCGATAGTGTTAAGGTGTTATAGGGTTTAAGCTTTGCCCCTATAACACCTTAACACTGCAACACTACCTAATTTCATTTTGGGATTTAAGATCAGTAATATTTCTATAAACACTTTTTCTAACTCCCGGCGAAAGACCATTAACAAAATGAGGTTGAGTTAGGGATATAATCTCATTCTTCAATTCGGGATATTTTTCTACTACCTTCATCATCCCTTGAAAAGCATAATAGCGAACAGAAGATTGCTTCCGAACTTGTTCCCATAGAGTTACTGAAATATCAAATAGCAGGCTTTCAAAGTCTTCATCTAACTCCATTTTCAGTAGAATTTTCAAAAGCTCCCTTTGATGTCCATCTTCCCGATCCGGGAGTATATTTATTATTTTTTGAATAAAAGGCTGCACTCTGGGATCATTTTCTTTCATGGTTCCGGCAACAAGCCATGTCGCTCGCCATGATAAATTCTCTTCGTTTTTGAGAGCCAGCTTTAGTGCTTGATCAAAAGCTTCCGGATGATTGGATATAAACTCTACCATCTCAGACTTTCTTCTTCTAATTAAAACAGATCGAAGAGTTTCACTCATATTCTATAAACCAATAAAAATTGCAACGAATATAGCGACCAAAGACATTCCCATAATTATTAAAAATGGTTTAATACAGAACGAAAACCATTCTTTAAAGCTCACTCCTGCAGCAGTTATCATAGCTAGTAAAGCTCCGTTTGTTGGGGAGATCATATCCATCATTGCTGCTCCGTACTGATAACACAGGATCATTACCTGTCGAGACATGCCAATCAAATCAGATAGCGGAGTTAACAGAGGCATCGTCAATACAGCCTGACCGGAATTACTTGCCACCGGTATATGAAGTAAAGCCTGTGAAACCGTCATTCCAACCGCTGATACTGCAAGAGGCAGATCTTTTAAGGGATTAAAAAGACCATATACAATAGAATCGATAATTCTACCTTCATCAAGAACAAGAAATATACTTCGTGCCAAACCCACAACTACAGCTGCGAAGGCCAGCTCCTGAAATCCCGTTGCGTACGCTCTTGAAGTTCCATTCATGCCAAGTTTGCCAATAATTCCGCAAATGATACCCATCACAAAAAACAAAGCAGACATCTGATTGTAATCCCAATCCCAGGCCAGAATTCCATATACCATAGCGGCAAAAGTGACTGCTACTAAAATGAGAATAAAAACAGAGCGCAAAGGGAGTTTGAAATCTTTTTCAGGAATTTCAATTTCCATTTTTTCATCGGATTTTCCTTTTTTGATTACCCAATAGATCCAGAAACTAAGAACGATTACAAACACGATTATTCTGAATAGTGTCCCGGAGAATGGTTGAACTTCGGCTATTTTTTGAGCCAAGAGAACTGCAAATGGGTTCATTGGACTAAATGCTGCACCGATGATTGCCGAACCAGCACTAATAGCAAGTACGCCGGTTTTTGTATAACCGATTCTTTTACCCATCACGATCAGAAACGGAACCATGGCTATTATTTCTTCGAAGGTGTTATTGAGTAAACCAACCGTGGCAAAAGTAATCCCTACAATGATGATTACCCTGTCTTGTGTATGTTCGAACTTAGTCACCAATGCGTTTATGCCATCTGTGAAAGCTCCGGTTTTATCTACAACTACGAATGCTCCGCCAATGATCAGAATTAAAACGACAATATCTGCACCAAAAATAAGCCCTTCAGGTACTTTTAGAATAGTTTCAAATATCCCGACCGGGTTCTTTTCAATTTCCTGATAGCTGTTAGCAACCACAACTTCACGACCTGTAGTTTCATCTGTAACTCTATCGTATTGTCCCGCTGGAATAATGTGAGTAAGAACGGAAGCCAGCGCAATAAAGATCAACAGAATGGCTAATGGATGTGGAAACTCAAATTTCATAAATACCCCGTTTATTTAGTTTGATGAAAGTAGGTAAAAATAGAGCAATTAAGGATAATTGTTGAATACATACTAATCTTTAGCTCAGGTCATCCCTGTAGAAGTTAGATAATTTACTTACAAAAATTGACTTGTTTGTAATTCTGACTATTTCAGAAAAAGCTTCCAACTACACCGACCTTTAGAATTATTGGCGAGAAAGAACGTAATGAAATCGACGGCTCCGAAGGAGCAATCATTACACTCAGGCTGATTCTTCAATATGAATCATTCGAACGTAGACCTTTTGTAATGATTAGTCGATGTAATGGAGTTCGCGCCAATAATTCTTGTCGGGAGCTTTTGGTACTTTTGTCGGTACAAAAGTACATAGAGCTAAGGAACCGAATCTTATAAAAAGGCTTAACTTAGCACAAGGGCACCTACTTTTGTCTTGATACAAAAGTAGCAAAAGATCAAGCCGAAGTATTTAAGACGGGTTCACTGATCCTGCGCTGAATAATCCTAAAGGTCTTCGTTCATTCTGAGAAAGTTAGTACACTCTTCACCAGAAAGGATTATTTCTGCTTCGCAGACGCATCCGGATCATGTTCTCTATTCCGTCTTAAATACTAAGGGCGAGTTTTTATAGAACAATCACTATTAATCTGTCAACGAATTACCTGACATCTACAAGGATGACTCCGGTATATATTTTAATTGAACAAAATACTTCCAAAGCTAACGGCACTTTCTCGTTCGGTCTCATCCCAAAGGTCTCTGGAAAGTACTTTTCCATCTAAATTCGGAAACGCATTCAAAAAAGCATACAGAGGGGGGAAGCCACATATTCTATAAGGATCATATTCCGAACTCATGATTTCCAGCATAGTTTTAGAATCGTTATTTGCTCCGACTTCCAAGAATGCCTCATCAAAGGCTTTTACTTTATCGAAAAGGTTAGATGCAGGTTGTTGATCTCCGAACTTTTTCCCAAAGTGAGCCAGGTCTCCACTTATAAGAAAAAAAGTATCTTCATTATTGAATTGCTGATTCAGTAAATAAGTAAAAGCTTCGTTTTGATGAGCAAGGTAGCCGTCTTTGGTATAATAAAGCTCGTCGAAATTACCAACCAGAATAGGAATGATCTCAAAATCGTGTTGCCAAATGTGATTCAGAAATAACAGAGGTAACTCAATGCTGTGTTCAATTCTGTGGGCTCGGTCAGAAAATGAAGTTCCGAATATCTCGTCATGTGTGGTTTGTTCCTTTATGAGGGAGATCGTTTTTTTGTCTGTTTTTACCAGACCATTTGGTAAGTCAAAGTCTTTGTTTGAAATAATGAAAGGCTTATTGGAGTACTCATTGTTATACAATCCTGAATAATGAGAAGTAGCTAGAATAAATATCCGCTTAGGCTTTAAATTTCTGATTGCCGAGAAGGCCTTAACATAGGACGCCATCCCAAAACGTAGATCAATATGCGGAGTATAAAGAGCTTTAGCGGTGTCGACCGGTTCAGAGTTTTCATGATTTTCAAAAGCTTCATTTAGAAATTCAGTGAGCTCTTTTGGATCAGCAGGATAAGAAGTTCCGGCGGTAACAGAGCGATGAACCTCAGCTCTTTCATATTCAGTTTCTATCAGTTCTGCATGTTCAGCAAAATATTCGGAATCTAATAATCCGTTTTCATCCAAAAACCGGGCATAACCTAAAATTTGTTCTTTGGTAACTTCATCAGAACTGAATTTAATAATATCGTTTACCGAACGGGTTCCATCCATCAAAGAAAGAATGGGTTCGGCGTCTTTAGGAAGAGCAAAATCAGGAGTAGAATAACCTAATTGATCATAAAAGTAGATAAATGAACTTCCGTTATCCTGAATAGGAATTCGTTGAATATCGTACCTGAGATTCGGGATTGGATCGGAATATGAATCGAACAATTTTTCTGACATGCGCAGAAGATAATCGATTTAGTTTATGAATTCAGATATAAAAGTAGGGACGCAAGATTTTGCGTCCCTACGGTGATGTATATGACGCCAAATAGAAAAGCTCCGATACTGTCGTATCAGAGCTTTAAAATGTGATCGATTTTAAATCAGCCGGGTACATTTACAGGATCGTTTCCGGGAGCAATGGTATTTTTTTCTCGTATTTGCCCGTCTAGACCTTTAATGCTTATTTCTCCGCCACCTTGGTTTTGTAGCATTTCTTTAGCAGCGTTATATGCTTCTTCCTGAGTGTCATGCAAAGTACTTGCTTTGCCGGCATCGTGCTTTTCATTCACCCATTTACCATCTTCGTTTTTATAGATCGTTCTGTCTTGTGGCTTACTCATTGTCTCTTGTATTAAGTTATAATTTGTTATTCACTTACATTTAAGGCGTTTTGGGGATCATTTGTTTCAAATTCTATTCTTGGAAAAACAGATCGACATAAAAAAAGCTCCGACACTTTCGCATCGGAGCTAATTTCTAGGTATAAGACAATGAATTAGATAAAGATGTCTAACATCTTATATCTAATGTCTAAATACTATTATTTCTTCTCGTCTTCTTCGTCAACAACTTCGAAGTCTGCATCTACAGCTTCTTCGCTTTCTGAAGATTCAGCATCACCTGTTGCTTGTTCGCCTGCGCCTTCAGCACCGGCTGCAGCAGCTTCTGCTTGTGATGCGGCGTAGATTTCTTCAGAAGCACCGGTCCATGCAGTATTCACAGTTTCCATGGCAGCGTCGATCTCTTCAAGATTCTCAGCTTTGTGTGCTTCTTCCAATTTAGCTACAGCATCTTCGATAGCTTTCTTGTTGTCGTCAGAAATTTTATCTCCGTATTCATCGAGTTGCTTCTTGGTTGAGAAGATCAAGCCATCAGCTTGGTTCATTTTCTCAACTTTCTCACGAATTTGCTTGTCTTCCTCTTCATGCTCTTTCGCAGCATTCTTCATTTTTTCGATTTCCTCATCAGATAATCCTGAAGATGATTCGATACGGATGGTTTGCTCTTTGCCGGTACCTTTGTCTTTTGCTTTGATGTTGATCACACCATTTGCATCAAGATCAAAAGTAACTTCGATTTGTGGCATTCCACGAGGAGCGGGAGGAATTCCGTCTAAGTGGAAACGACCAAGCGTTCTGTTGTTCGCTGCCTGAGCACGTTCACCTTGTAATACATGGATTTCCACACTGCTTTGGTTGTCAGCAGCAGTAGAGAACACCTGTGATTTACTTGTTGGGATCGTGCTGTTTGCTTCAATAAGTGGAGTCATAACGCCACCAAGAGTCTCAATACCTAAAGTAAGAGGAGTTACATCCAGAAGAACTACATCTTCAACATCTCCTGAAAGAACACCACCCTGAATGGCAGCTCCAACGGCAACAACTTCATCAGGATTTACACCTTTGCTAGGATCTTTGCCAAAGAATTCTTTAACAGCTTCCTGGATTCTTGGAATACGAGTTGAACCACCAACCAGAATTACCTGATCGATATCATTTTTACTCATTCCGGCATCTTTCAGTGCTTTTTCACATGGAGTGATAGAACGTTTTACCAAGTCATCAACTAATTGCTCAAACTTAGCACGACTCAAATCAACATTTAAATGCTTTGGTCCGTCATTTGTAGCTGTTACGAATGGTAAGTTTACATTAGTTTTAGCAGAGCTTGAAAGTTCGATCTTAGCTTTTTCTGCGGCATCCTTGAGGCGTTGCATTGCCATTGGATCTTTGCGAAGATCAATACCTTCGTCTTTCTTGAATTCATCTGCTAAGAAATCTATGATACGAGCATCGAAATCGTCACCACCAAGATGCGTATCGCCATTTGTCGACTTTACTTCAAATACACCGTCACCAAGGTCAAGGATAGAAACATCAAATGTACCACCACCAAGGTCATACACTACAATAGTTTGATCGGTATCTTTTTTGTCAAGACCGTAAGCTAGAGCCGCAGCGGTTGGCTCGTTTATAATTCTTTTAACTTCAAGCCCGGCAATCTTTCCGGCTTCCTGAGTTGCTTTACGTTGCGCATCGTTGAAATATGCAGGAACAGTAATTACTGCTTCCGTTACTTTTTCACCGATGTACTCTTCTGCAGTCTGCTTCATTTTTTGCAGTACCATTGCAGAAATTTCTTGTGGAGCATATTTACGGTCGTCGATCTCAACACGAGCTGTGCCGTCATCGCCTTTTACAACTTTGTATGCAACCTGCTTAGATTCGTCATTTACTTCATCGAACATACGTCCCATGAATCTCTTAACAGAAGCAACTGTTTTGTCCGGGTTTGTAATAGCCTGACGCTTTGCAGGAGCACCTACCAAACGCTCGCCATCTTTTGAAAATGCTACAACAGATGGAGTTGTACGTCCACCTTCAGCATTTTGAATTACAACCGGCTCGTTTCCTTCCATTACAGAAACGCATGAGTTGGTTGTTCCTAAGTCAATTCCTATGATTTTTCCCATTGGTCTAAAATCTGATTTTAATTGTGTGATTTGAGCCGCTAAAGCACAAAATCACGAATGTTTATTGTTTACTTGTTTAAAGTCTTAATAGCCGCCACTAAATCACAAAACCACTAAAAGGTCATTCAATTTTGTGTTTCCGTGTTTTTGTGGCAAATTCATTTAACCGGTATCGATTGAGTATCCTTCAAATTTTCTGATTTCGGCATACTCACTGTCAATACTCCGTTTCTGAAACTGGCGTTTACTTCTGCTTTGTTAACATTTTCAGGTAAAGCAAAAGAACGAGCAAAAGCACCACGAGTTCTTTCCTGTCGTTTAAATTCTTCTCCTTCTGATAATGTAACTTCGCGTTCACCTTTAATAGTTAGTACGTTGTCTTTAAGAGAAATTCCGATCTCTTTTTTTGAAAGCCCCGGAAGATCTAACAGAATTTTGAATTCATCATCGCTTTCGACGATATCACAATCAGGAGCAAAATCTTTATCTTCATTGGTTAATGGAACTACTTTTTCCACAAACTGCTGGATATCTTTTCCAAGTTTGGAAAGATGTTTTTCCACTTCGATACCAAATTCTGTAAAATCTCCCATGATGCTCACCTCATTAAATTAATTTCAAGATGGATAGAGCAATCACAATGCCAACTTAGATAGGTTTAAGACAAACTGTCGCTTTGGCAGTCCATGCCAGGCGTGGGATTAAGAATTATAGAATGAAAAATTAAAGATTAGTTAGGTTTTGGAATACGGCTTAAGTGGCATCTCTTAAGGAAGGTGCGGTTTTTCACTATTCGAAAAGCAGACACCCAAAGAAAATCCAAAGAATCTGCTTGAACATTTATCTCCCCAGCGGGGAGATTTTTGTTATTTAACCAATACCATTCTCTGAGTTAAAGAAGTAGTCGGCGTTCTTAATTGGTAGATATAAATACCACTTGAAAGATTGCTTGCTTCAAATCGAACAGTATGACTTCCGGATGTTAAATTCCCATCAACAAGAGTTTGTACTTTTTGGCCAAGCATATTATAAACGGTAAGCTGAACCTTTGTGCTTTGGGGAAGTACGAATGTAATATTTGTAGATGGGTTAAACGGATTCGGATAATTCTGTTTAAGCACAAAATTATCAGGTGTGTCTTTTCCCTGACTTTCAATAGAAACCGGAACAGTTCCATTTGCCCAACCCGGAGTTCCGCCAAGTCTAGTTGATGCAATCCAGTTCTCAGCTACTGTATTATCGCTGCCTGCGTCTGTAAGTTCTAAAGTTGAGCCGTTGCCATCCGCTTCTGTCGGCCATGGAGCGCTGTCAGAATATGTAACTACATCAACTAATCCACCTTGAGCATTGAATAGTCTTAATTCTTCACCTGAACCTGAAAGATTGAAAGAAAAATCACCAACGTAATTTCTAGCTTCAGAATTAACTGATTTGAGTTTAGTTGTATCATCAGCAATAACTATATAGCCCTGTGCTTCCAGAATAGTATTCTCAGGAACTACATAAGCGTTAGAATCTACATCGTCTTTGAATACCCAGCCAGAGATATCTACGTCAGAATCCATTGTGTTAAAGATCTCTACCCAATCTCCGGTACCGAAATTATCAGAAGAATTATAATTGATCTCGTTAATGACAAGAACTTCTGTGATTTCTTCAAACTGAGCCTGAACGGTAACGGCAGTATCTGCCAAAGTAATAATGAGGGTTTGTGATGCAGGTTGAGTTTCTCCATTAACAACCCAAGAGGCTATTTGATACCCCAATTCAGGTTCCGCAGTTAAAGTGAGATCAGTGTTCTCAAAATAAATACCTTTCCAACTTGAAGAAGAAATATCAGGATTGATGGAGTTAAGTTGTACGGCTCCATTTGTAGTTGATAGTAAAGTAACGCTTGTTGTATCGTTTCCAAGAGTATCAGCTATTTCAGAGTAAATGAAATCAGGAATATCTTCTACATACCACTCGGTGATGGTTTTAATATATTCCATATCATAATTCGTTGGCCCTCCAATGTCGTACCAACCATCTGTCCATCGAGCAATATCCCGAGACATTTCAGGATTAATTGCAGTATCAATAGAGTCGATCAAACCCATCATGTACTCAGGCTGAAAAGAAGTGTTTAAAAGATCTGCCAATCTGTTTAAGAAAATTTCTTTATATCGATCATTTTCCAACATTCTGCCCAATATTTTATAACCGCCTGTACTTCCGTTCATAAAATCTCTTAGTGAGCTAACAAACTCATTTGGTTCATCTCCAAGATTTTCCCACCAATCAAAATCGTATGAAATGTAGTGCCATTTTCCGCCTTCCTGACGCGGTCTCCAATAGCGAACATTGTTTGGGTCACCATGAGAAGTATAAAGCTGATAGATCCAATGATCTGTGAAGCTATCGAAATCAATTACAGATTGAGCATATTCAAAGAATGCATCACCTGATAAAGTTTCGTCATTAAAATTATCGATAAGTGCATCGTATGCAATCGCATCTCCATCGGTAACTTCATCATAATCTTTGATCATGTCGATATCATTAAAACCATAACGTGATTCTACAAAGTCATCATTCTTTCTCTCATATATATTATAAATTCCCCAGTACTGCCCGTTTATGTAAAGAGCGGCAGGTTTATATGACTGCATTGCATTTTTATGATTCCATTGAATGTTTATGGTTCTCATAAGCTCATTCAATAGTCGAGATCGTTCTTCAGCGCCGGCTCTTAAAGAAAAACCATCATATTCCTCATAATCATTTTCCGGGAAAAGAGGGTAATTCAGTCGGTCTAAACCAAACCGATCATTGTTATTGATAATGAATGATTTTTTGGGGAATCCACGACTGAAATTTCCGCCTATCTCTGCTTCTGCCATAAATTCGAATTCAGGATTTCCGAACTCATTCATGTATTCTATGTTTAGAGGGTATTGAAAATCTTCCCAAAAGTTGGCTCCAAAGAAAGGATATTGTCCATTCGTTTCAGAAGAATCACCAATCACATACATTCCTTTATCATAATCGAACAGCGAATCAGGTTCCATCACAAAAGAAACAACCGGGATAGTATGTTGTTGTTCAAATAAATAGGTATTAGTGACGACATCACTGGCTTGTTTTCCCGATTCGATTGCAATAGCACGAATAACAGTAGAAGTATCAAGAGAAATTGGTGAAGAATAAAGAGGTGAATTTGGAGTAGGGACTGAACCACCGGTTTCATATCTGATCTCAGCACTACCTGAAGCTGAAAGTCCAACCGTTACAGTTCCTGAATAGAATCCGGTTTCCAGAGAAAAAGAAGGAGCATCAGAAACTTCAGCTACTTCATTCCCTTCATTCATAGCATTAGGTGTCGGATTTAAGAAAGCAAAAGAACCCGTGCCATCTGTTTTACGCCCAAATGAAATATCGGTGGTTTGTTCTCCAAAAGAGATAGAATCTAAAACTGTGGTTCCATCAGTATTAACAAGTGCGATGTGTTCTCCGCCGGCACTCAACTTAAATTCAACGTGATGAGCACCCTGCTCAGAATCATTATCCAGCCAAATGATCAAATACCCGTTCGCATTTATAGTAGTCTGTGCACTGGATGTACTAGGAATCTGCCATTTTGTGAGGTTGTCGGGGTCATCAGTAAGATAAAGACCAGCAAGATTGATGGAAACATTTCCTGCATTATAGATTTCGATCCAGTCATCATATTCACCTGCATTGTCTGCAATAACAGTTGAATTAGAAGCCATAATTTCATTTATAGAAAGCTGGGCTACTGCTGGTGTGGAAATTAACACTAAAAGCAGTGCTGCAAATAGGTAACGAATATTCATAATATGTGATACTTAAATAATTTCTTGAGATAGATTACTCTCTACGAATTTGATTTTATATAAATATAGTAAGAAATCTGAGTATGAAATTGTGAAAAGAAGTTTCGTAACCCCTTTTTTGGTTAGAATCGCATAACATTTAGTTGGAAAGCATCCACTCTGCAATATGATCGAGAAATCCCTCTACAAATTTTTTGTCTAAGAATGGATATTCATTTGCTAAGCCGGTTTCTGCATTTTGGAATAGATGATTTGCATTATCAAATACCTTAAACTGAAAATCAGTACCGGACTTTACTAAGGCATCTCGAATTTTATCCTGATTCTGAGCGATAGTAACCTGGGTATCTTTTCCTCCAAAAAGCACCAAAGTTGGTGCTGTTATCTTTTCAAGATCGTTTGTAGGTACATAGAAAAGCAATGACTTAGTTTGTGGTGCACTATAGATCTGGATAAGCTGTTCAGTTTGAGTATTAACTGTTGATGTAATATTCGTGATGGAGTTTTTCTGAGCCTCCGGGAGGTTATTTAAAACGTCTGTGTATGCATGTATATAACTCTCTTTTGCGGATTCAATATCATTTCCATAAGTAATAGCTCTCATGAGTTCTTCTCTGGCTTCAATTTCTTTTTCTACCAATGATTGGTCGATAGTTGAAGCCGAGTACGCAAATTCAACCTGATACCTTAGAATCTCGCTAAGAGAAGGTGCGGTGGATCCCATAAGTATAAGTTGATGGACACCTTCATTTTCGGCGGCTACTTTTCCGGCAACGATTCCACCCTGGCTATGCCCTAATACTGCAAAGGTTTGAAAGTTATTTGTTTCAGAATTTTGAAAATATTGTATAACTGCTTCAACATCAGAAGCGAGATCATCAATTGTTGTATTGCCGAAATTGCCAGTTGAGGAACCTACTCCTCTGTCGTCGTATCTAAAACTTGGAATGCCTCTTTCTGCCAAATATTGAGAAATGATAGAGAATATTTTAAAACCAAATATTTCCGAATTGCGATCCTGTGCACCGCTTCCTGAACTCATAATAAGTAATGAAGCTTTAATTTCTCCATTAGGCATAGTAAGCGTACCACCAATTTTAATATTCCCATTTTGAATGATCAGATCAGTTTCATTTGCGGGCTTTTCAGGTTCTTGAGTTGTTTCGGATGTCCGCTTTACCGAAAATGGAGTTGAAGGGCCTCCCTGAGAATAATTTCCTGAAATTTGAGTATATGAATCAAAGTTGCCTGTAAATAGTCCGGTGATTTGCCCCACACTAAATGTTAAAGAAACAGAATCTCCGGTTTGTGATATAGGATCTAAATTTAAACCTTTAGCTCCTTGTTGGGGGATATCCAACGTTCCGGAATAGCCAGCGGCGGATTTGTCAATTTTGAAGATGATCTTTAATTGTCCGCCAGGAACTGTAATACCACCTTCCCAGATTCCCTGAAGTGAATTTTGACTAAAAATTTGCGACGTAGAAATCAGCATTAAAAGAAAAGTTGCAAGAAACAGTTTCATCAGGAATCCTCATTAGAGTTTTTGAGCTTGTTGAATAGTTGGTATGAATAAATGAATGGAATCCCGGCTAATATGAGAACCGCCCCAAGAATGAAGAACGGAGATCCTTTAAGGAAAGGGATAAAAGCAGAAACTGTCATCAATACTCCACCTACAATCCAAAGTTTACTTGCAAAACGATGTGTCTTCTTCCATACTTCCGAATCTTCTAAAGTCCAGGGAGTTCTAATGCCAATAAAGTAATTCGGCTTTATGGAATTCATATAATTTCCTGTAATTGCTATCAGAATACCTACACTAGCTAAAACAAATTGACCGACATCTGCTTCCAGATCGAATGACTTCATCATAACCAAAGCATAAACACCGATCAGAAAAAGTGAAATTACAATGCGAATTGCAGCGATTGGCTTCTGTGTGTTTTCGATCCTTTTTTTTGGATCGATTGCAGGAATAACCAATAAGAAAAGATAGGTGACTAATGCAATTCCCGGTAATAGAAATGCATTTATCCATTTGGGACCAAAGTCATCAGCTTCACCGGCAGCATTAAAATGTATCGGAACTATATCAGGCATTTTCTCCCAAAGTATGAAAGAAGCTATAAATGGTGCTGAAAGCAAAACTATCATATACCATTCTTTCTTTAGTGTGTTTTTGATATTCATGGCATTAATTTGAGTTCATTAACTTAAAAAGCCATTGCGTGGCTTCTTCCAGAGCAGTTGTATCCAATGAATACACTATAAATTGACCATCTCGCTCTGAACTAACTAAACCTGCGTTTTTCAGTAAATCAAGATGATGAGAAATGCTTGGCTTAGAAATATCAAAAGCTTCTGCAATTTCTCCGGCAGTCAGATCTTTCTCCTTTAAAAGATCCAGGATCTGTCGGCGTGTTGAGTCGTTTAAAGCTTTAAATAGATTATTCACTTAGATAATTAGGTAACTGTCTAAATATAATTTATAATAACGGGATGTCAATACAAAGGTTTCAAATTAATTTTGAGCTACTCCTATAACTCCGCAAGCAATACGAGCTCCGGCATCTCCGGAAGGTTGGGAAGTCAGATCGTCTTCACCGGCATGTATAATAATTCCACGACCAATGATCTCTTCCAAAAAGATATGATTATCCACGTAGCTAAGTGTGGTTGTAGATTCCTTGCCTTCACTTACCAGATTTCCCATGTCTCCAACATGACGTTTTTCCGCGTCTCTTGAATTGTGTTGCATATTTTCAGGGTCAAAATGCCCACCTGCTGAAGTTCCGTCCGGAGCAGAACAATCGCCGTATTGATGGATGTGAAAGCCATGCTCGCCTTCAGATAATCCCATAACTTGAGCAGTTATTTTTGTTCCGGATTCAGTTTTATCAAAATGTACTGTTCCTGAGATCTTGTTTTCGCCAACAGGATGGATTGCGGCTACAGCTTTTTGTATCTGAGGTCCTTCAAACTCTTTAAACACCTCAATGCGTTCTGTTTTTGTACAGTTTAAAATTAAAACGAATGCTAAAAATGTAAGTAGGTTCTTCATGTTAGTTAAGTTAGTTTTTTATTTAACACAGAGAACTAAAGCTTCATTCACCATTAATTACAAGTTTTCTGAAATTTGCGATATTGGCAATTCTTGTTTTAAGAATATTGAATGCTTCGGAATCTGATTGGTGAAATTCTCGGATCTTCTTTTTCTCTTTAAGACTTCTTACCAGTTCATTAGCTCTTTTGAACATGGTAGAAGTAAATAAGCTAATGAAAAAATATCCCCATGCCCAGATTGCAGGAACTCCTGCTATAAGCAGAATGCCTGTAACCAATAAATAGAATAGAGGGAAAAGAAACAGTCCTAGAACAAACTTTATCGAGACATCAAATGCTTTGTCTTTGATCTTATTTTTTATAATGAAGCGTGCAGGTTGATAAGGTATGATACCATTTAACCAAACAAGCAGATAAATAGGAGCTAAAAGAATTCTTTTAACCATTGGAAGCTTTACATCAGCCAATGTTCGAATACTTAAGTTATTCTTTTCAGAAACTTCGATCACATATTCAGCGTCTGAAATTAATTCCGGAGTTTGAAGCTCTTCCGCATATTCAACCAGTTGGTTCATATATTGGTTATTCGCAAGTTTTGCTCGGTCAGGCTCCATTTCGTCCAAAGCAATTTTGATTAGCGGATATTGATCTAATTTTGGAACGTGCATGATCAAAGGCTTCAGGTTTTCTGAAGTCTGATTTTTCAAGCTGTTTGCGGCGCTTCTTTCATCTTGTTCGTATTCTTTTTTATAATCAGATACTTTAATAGGATCACCGAATACAACACGGACTTCATTCCTTGAATTTTGATGATCGCTATAATTTACACCTACAGGTTGAACATACAGATCAAGGTTCCAGTTATTCTTTATTTCAGCATCGAAGGCAATTCTTGTAAAACCTTTACTGAAAGGACGAAGACGCCTCTTCAGATCATGATTAGCTTCTGCAAAAACAAGCACCGCTTCATTGTTGCTGAGATAATTTATACAAGTCTCAAAAATCTCGTTGTTTTTCTGGATGTTACTCATGCCATCACGAACCCGGTAAACAGGAAGCAGATTCAATGATCGCAAAAACCAATCCATAAATTTAGATTCAAAAGCCTGGGCACGTGTAAGAAAAGAAGTTGTTTTATAAAAATGAGTAGTAACCAGCAAGGCATCCATAAAAGAGTTCTGATGGTTGGGAACTAGCAAGATAGGTTTGCCTTTTGGGATCTTGTGTTTATCTATAATTCGGATTCGTTTATAGAAAAACTTGAGTCCTGTTCGTACTACACCAAGACGAATAAAATTATACCAAAGAAAGTTTTTACGCATTAGATATCACGCGTTGAATTGATTTTTTCCCGACCGACCAGTACCACCCTAAGCTCATTCCTGCAAGTATATGCCAGATTCCCCACCAAGCTGTGATAAGAGCCATACCACCTAGTCCGTCAAAAAAGTTAAAAATTAAAAGTAATCCTAATCCGGAATTTTGTATTCCTGTTTCTATAGAAATAGAGCGCCTGTCTGCTTCCGGTAGATCAAAAGCCTTGGCAATACCATAACCAGAAGTCAAAGCTACAGCATTATGAATCAATACTAAAAGTAATACAAATTCTACATAAGCGATAAAATTGTCAAAATTGGTCCAAAAAGCTACGATCACAAATCCGGCAAAAAAAACTACGCCAAAACCCTTTATCCAAGGGCTGATTTTTGATGCAATGTTCCCTTTAAAATGGCGAACTATCATTCCCAGAATTAGAGGTATGCCAAGAATCAAAACTATGATCTCAAATACTTTACCGAGGTCTAAACTGATTTCCTGAAGAAGGGCATTGGATGGTGAATACAGACTCGCCCAAAAAGTAAAGTTCAGTGGCGTCATTATAATTGCGAGCAAAGTGGCAATGGCAGTCATGCTAACAGAAAGAGCGGCGTTTCCTTTTGATAAGAGGGAAAAAAAATTAGAGATATTACCTCCGGGACAAGCAGCAACCATAAACATTCCTAACGCTATACTTGGAGCCGGTTGCATCAGCCAAACTAGAACGAATGTTAGAAATGGAAGTAATAAAAACTGAGAAAATGTACCAATTAAAGTTGATTTAGGATTCTTAGCTATATCTTTAAAATCCTGAATAGTAAGCTCTAAGGCTACGCCAAACATAATTACGGCTAGCGATACATTCATCACCATTAAGCCGCCTTCCCCGAGATTTAATTGCAGAGCATCAATCGATTCCGTCATGCAGTGAATGTAAAAAATAAGTGGGTTTTATCTATGGCTGATTTTTTTGAAAAATAGCATAAAGTCATCTTGCGGGAAATGCCTGAGATCTGGATTTCTTTGATGTTTATAAAATATCGATTAAAAAGAGTTAGGTCATCCATGTAGATGTTGGGTAATTCGCTGACAGATTAATAGTTATCGTTATGGAAAAATTCGCCCTTAGTATTTAAGACGGAAAAAAGAGCGTGATCCGGACGCGTCTTCGAACAGGACTAAAGTCCTTTCTTGTTTAAGTACGAGTTTAAGGTAAGAACATAAGCTAGAAGGGGATTTATCCCCGGGTTTCTAATATCCATCTAGTAATTTATGCATGTTCATGTACTTTTGTACCGACAAAAGTACCAAAAACTCCCGACAAGAATTATTGGCGCGAACTCTATTACATCGACTAATCATTACAAAAGGTCCTCGTTCAAACTGAAGATATTCACAAATCAACCAGAGTGTAATGATTGCTCCTTCGGAGCCGTCGATTTCATTGCGTTCTTTCTCGCCAATAATTCTAAAGGTCGGTGTAGTTGGAACCTTTTTCTGAAATCGTCAGGATTATTAACAAGTCAATTTTTGTAAGTGAATTATCTAACTTCTACAAGGATGATTTTGAATCAAAAACTCAATTACCCTAAAAACCCTTTTACCTTTAATAATTCTGCATTCAGGATTGCTCCACCGGCAGCGCCTCTGATGGTATTATGAGCCATTGCTACGAAACTAATATCAAACACTTCAGATTCACGCAGTCTACCCATATGTAATTGCATGCCGCCTTCCTGATCCGCATGGAGTCTGGGTTGTGGATATCGGTCATCTTCATGAAGTTTGATCACTTCTTTGGGTGATGAAGGGAGATCCAGATCAGCAATTGGGTTTTTCCAGTTTAGAATAGCTTGCTTTACTTCATTTATGGATGAAGGTGTGTTCTTAAATTTTACGGTTGCCGATATCATATGCCCGTTGATGGTAGGAACACGAGTTGCGGTAGCGCTCAGATTAATTTGTGGTTCAGAAAGTTTTCCATCTTTAAGATCAGATAATAGTTTCTGAGTTTCCGGTTTGATCTTAGGCTCTTCTCCTGAAATAAAAGGAACAACATTTCCTAAAATATCGAGACTTGGAACTCCTGGGTACCCTGCTCCGGAAATAGCTTGCAATGTGGTTAATACAACGGTATCAATTCCGAAATTATCATGTAAAGGTTTTAGAGCTAATGACAAGGGAACGGCAACACAGTTGGGATTGGTAACGATCCAACCGGAGCCATCTGCTGTAAATTCCTGAGTTTTGATGAGGTCTATATGATCAGGATTTACTTCCGGAACCAAAAGCGGAACGGTTTCATCCATACGGAAATTCTTAGCATTGGAAATTACAGGAATTCCCGCTTTAGCAAACGCTTCTTCAATCTCACCGGCAACAGATGAATCCAGACCGGAGAATACAAAATCAACGTTTCTGAATTCCTCGGGTTTACAATTAGCAACAGTCATTTCTGCAATAGAGGCAGGAAGATTGACATCTTCGATCCAATTAGCGGCCTCTTTGTATTTTTTACCGGCAGAGCGTTCTGAAGCACCCAAAGCATCAATTTCAAACCAGGGATGATCTCGAAGTAAACGAATAAATTTTTGTCCAACGGCGCCTGTAGCACCTAAAATACCAACTTTCATTAAAGTAATTAGGAATAGGTTAATATGTGAATTAGGAATACAAAATAGATATTCCTAATTCCTAATTCCTAATTAATCATCTAAAAAAGGAATTAATTGGATGATTATATCGATAATGGTAATTGTAAATCGTTATCTTTAAAGCTTATTCAAAATCTAAAAAAATAGTTAGAGCTTAATGTCGAACTTAGATAGCCTGGACAAGATCGTTTCACTGGCAAAAGCACGTGGTTTCATTTTTCAATCTTCAGAAATCTATGGCGGACTCAGCGCTGTATATGATTACGGTCCTTTAGGTGTGGAACTGAAGAACAATATCCGCAATACCTGGTGGAAAGAAATGACGCAGCGACATGATAACATTGTTGGTATTGATGCGGCTATCTTCATGCACCCGAAAGTGTGGGAAGCCAGCGGCCACGTAGGCGGATTTAACGATCCCATGATCGATGACAAGCAGTCCAAGAAACGCTACCGTGCAGATATGTTGATCGAGCAGTATATCGCTAAGCTGGAAAAAGATGGCAAGCAGGATGAGGCTGATAAAATTCAGGAGCAGTTAGATACTACAGGAACTCGCAAAAGTTTAACAGAAGACCTGCATGATATTATCATGGAAAACGAAATTCGTTCTCCCGACTCCGGCGCTTTCGACTGGACCGAAGTTCGTCAGTTTAACTTGATGTTCAAGACCCAGTTTGGTTCTACATCTACAGAAGAAGACGGTGTGTATTTACGTCCTGAGACTGCACAGGGAATTTTTGTGAATTATAAGAATGTACTGGACACAGCCAGAGTTCAGGTTCCTTTTGGAATTGCTCAAACAGGAAAGGCATTCAGAAATGAAGTTGTAGCTCGTCAGTTTGTATTCCGTATGAGAGAATTCGAACAAATGGAGATGCAGTATTTTGTAGAGCCGGGTACAGATGGAGATGCTTATGAAGAATGGTTGGAAAAGAGATTAGCCTGGCATAAAAGCATTGGAATCAGAGAAGAGAATTTAAGAACTGCTCCGCATCCGGAAGATAAGCTTGCTCACTACGCCAGAGCAGCTGCCGACATTCAGTATAAATACCCGATCGGCTGGCAGGAAGTGGAAGGAATCCATAATCGCTCTGATTTCGACCTTACTCAGCATCAGGAATTTTCCGGAAAGAAACTTGAGTATTACGATCAGAAGAATCAAAAACGATATATGCCGTACGTGATCGAAACCTCTGTTGGTCTTGATCGGTTGACGCTTATGGTTCTTTGTGATGCGTACCGTGAAGAGGAAGTAGAAGGAGATTCCAGAACGGTTCTGAAGCTGGATCCGAGATTAGCTCCTGTACAAGTTGGAGTTTTCCCGCTGATCAAAAAGCCTGAATTGCAGGAAATAGCTCATAAGATTGAAAAAGAGCTTCGCGAAGATTATTCAGTTCAATACGATGAATCCGGTTCTATCGGTAAGCGATACCGAAGATTAGACGAAGCAGGAACTCCGTTCTGTATCACCGTAGATTTTGAAACGATAGAAGATGATAATCAGGTTACTATACGATACAGAGATGATATGAGTCAGGTTCGAATTCCTATTGAGAAAGTTGGAGAGGTAATTCAGAAGGGAATTAAGGATTGGAAGGTTAGTTAGATAAATTTCCGGGAAGGTCGATAATTACTTTAGTGCCTTTTCCGGGAGTACTTTCTATTTGTAATTTGCCATTCATAATTTCTATGTATTTGGCAGCTGCCTTAAGGCCAAACCCGGTTCCTTTTTCGTCATTAGTGCCAGCGGTGGTTACCCATTCTTTGCTATAAAGGATCTTATTCAGCTTCTCCTCATTTATTCCTACTCCATTATCTTCAATTGTTGTAATGGTACGATCCCCTTTTTTTGTCAGATCAATTAAAATGGATCCGTTTTCTGGAGTGAACTTTATTGCATTATGAAGAATATTACGTGTAACAAAAGAATAGCTTCCCTGGTCTGCATAAATTGGCTGTTCTAAATTGCTTGCAACGAGATCTATATTCTTGGCCTCTATGTTGTGATGATAAAGAGCAAGAACCTGAGTCCATACTTTTTGAGAGTTGAAAACCTCTGATTCGATTTTTTTATTTTCTATTTGTGCTTTTGACCATTGTAAAATATCGTCCAAAAAATTAAGGAGGTTATCCACTGTGCCGGACAGGTCATGGATATAATAGCTTAATTCTTCTTTAGAAAATGATTCTAACTCGATCAGATCCAGAATTCCGTAAACACCTGAAATCGGACTTTTGATATCATGTGCTATAATTGAAATAAGGCGGTTATTTATTTCATTTAATCTCTCCAATTCATTTCTTTGCACCTCAATTTTTTTGTAGTACTGAATCAAAAGAGAGGACATGGGGTAAGAAATCACAGCCGGTATTATAGTAGATAAGGAAAGCCCAAAAGTATTTACTTTCAATCCGGTTAGCATACTTACAATTAGGTAGAAAGCTACAGAAATAGTCACAGAAATAACCATCACCTTCAAGGGCGATAGCATAAGCTTTGCTAATGTGTCTCTTTTTGGCATCTAAGAAATTTTTTCCAACGAACATAAGTTTTTATGGTACTTGTACCAACTTACTTATTGTTAAATGATTTTACCTCTATTCGTAATTATAAAACTCATTTAAAATCGGTGCGTTCTTATTGAGTTTTACTGTTCAAGTGCCGTTCTTTACTTAAAAGTTGAGATGCTAATGGAATCATTTGTAGAATTTTTTGAGAACATCCCTACTGCATTTAGGGCAGGATTATTAGTTGGAGGGATATTTCTTTTCTGGATCATTGAAGGAGTATTTCCCCTTTTCGAGTTCGGATATAAAAAAGTTCGTCATGCCGGAATAAATTTATTTCTGAACGGATTGTTTCTGGCAATCGGATTGGCCTTTGCGGGATTACTGGTGTGGTCGTCTGATTGGGTGACGGAAGAAGGTTTCGGAGTCCTGCAATGGATCGAAATGCCGCTATGGGCTCAGGCAATAGTTGGGGTTCTTTTACTCGATTTCTTCGGGGCGTATCTGATCCACTGGATAGAGCACAAAGTGGTTTTTATGTGGAGATTTCATTTAGTACATCACTCCGATACTACTGTTGATGTAACCACAGGTTTACGTCATCATCCGGGGGAAGCTGTATTCAGAATGGTATTTACGATCTTAGGAGTAATTCTGGTGGGCGCACCGATTTGGATCATTTTTCTATATCAAAGTATTTCGGCACTGTTTGCACATCTCACTCATGCAAACATCAATATGCCCAGAAAGATCGATCGGGCGTTATCATGGATTTTCATTACACCGTTGATGCATAAAGTTCATCATCATTACACTCAGCCTTTGACGGACACCAATTATGGGAATATTTTTTCTATTTGGGATCGCCTGCTCGGAACCTTCGCTCAGGTTGATGAAATGACCGAATTAAAATATGGAATTGATACTCACATGGATCCCAAAGAAAATGACAATCTTGGTAATTTGTTAAAGATCCCGTTTCAGCAATACCGCCCGCCTGTGGGTTCTAAGTTTGGGGAGGAAGAAGGTGATGCCAAGGAATCACAAAAACACTAAGGCTATAAGTTTTTGTGGTTTAGTGTTTCTGTGGCTATACCAAACTCACTCAAATCAGAATAAGTACAATAACAAAAGCCCTAAAAAGTATTAAGCTATGTGAGAATGAAAATTGGGGATTCCTTTTCAGAAATACCTCCCGCCGGCAGGATCTAAGTTTGGAGATGAAGATAGAAGCTATTCTTCCAGCTGTTCTAACGCGTCTTGATAAACCGTCATCATAAGTTCCTCTTGGCCTGTTAGTTCCCAAAATCGTAATTGGAACTGAACTAAAATACGTTCCAAATTTTCCATGTCATGGGAGTTTGTATCAAAGTAGTAATCCAAAATTTTAGCAATTGTACGATCGGTGAGTACGTCCTGCATCGAGTACACAAGAGTGAGCTTTTGAGTTGTTTCAAAATCAAATTCAGAAACTATACCTGTTGATCTAGCCGATTCCCAGGCAGTATCGATCAATATAGCATCAATTAAGGATTCATTATCAGTAAGAATCCCCAAATTCAGATAGTTAAATTTTAGAAGTTCCATTTTCAGGCTATCACTTTCTCCTTCAAGAATGGATAAATACGGTCTCTGATCGCAATATGTTTTTCTTTCCAGTTTTTAAGTATGGACTGATTTCTAAGGAGCTCCTGTTCTATACTTTCCAAAGCCGCGACTTTTTTTTGATTAGTTTGATAATCATCAAACAGCTTATTGATAAACAGTGCGAACAGAACGCTGAAGATGATCAGTGTTCCTTCTGCCAGATATTTTTTGTAGTTCGTTTTCACAAAGTAGTTTTACTCAAAATACTAATATATCCTTAGAATAAGACTAATCAGGAATCCATTTAGATCCCTTTTGAAAAATAGCCTTTCGGTTATTCAAGGTATCAGAAAATGTCAATATATTATGATTAATAGAATAAAAAGATGACTCATTTAAAGTTCGAGTTAAGAGGTCATCAAACTCTGGAGCGTCCGTTCCTCTGAATCCCGGTATAAACTCGCCTGCAAAATTACCATTATCAAAAAATAAAGCGGGCCCCGAGTGAAGGACATTCCCGGTTAACAGGCCAAATACTTGATAGCTTGAATCAGATGAGGAATTATTTTCAGAAAAAATCAGATAGGGGATTCTTCGGGTATAACAAGGTGTAAAATTAACTTCATTATTTTCCTGAATACCAACTAAGAACCAGTCACCTTCTAAAACTGGTTGCCGATTTAAATCAACTGAGTAATCAATTTGGCAATACGGTTCTAAATCAAAGATCTGAATGCAATCACTATTGTTATCATTTTGCCTTAAAAATCCTGAAAGTTCAAATCGCTCAAAATTGCCGTTACTTTTTAAATCCCCTTCGCATAATGGATATGAAACCGGATAAAATGATGAGTCACTCTCATCATAATGAAACTGAGCAAAATATTCTGTATAAAAGAAAGCTTTTTTATTTTCATTTATTCCATCAAAAAAAACAATTCCGGATATGTCAGGCTTACCAACCTTATTTCGATTTTGACAAGAAAGTATAGAGTAGAAAAAAATAATGAGCAGGAATGCAGACTTTAAACAAATATTCATGGCATTATAAAGACTTTATAATCAATATAATATACTATCCAAATTCAAAAAATAAAATTGAGTTACTTTTTTCTAAAAACTTGGCTAACAAGTATACCAACCACTACCACTACAAAAGCACCCAACGGATTCAACCATAAAAACTCAATGGCTTTTGAGTATCCTTCCGGAGTTTGAGTCCAGGGGAAAAAGAATGAATAGTCAGCAGTGGCAGCATTGTAGAACAGTCGATCAAAAGTAAATACCGAAGCCATTCCCGAAAGGAGCCCAATCAATGCTCCGTTTCCATTCGCTTTCTTCACCCAAAGCAGGAGAATAAAAACTCCTAGAATAGAACCGTAGAAGTAGCTTCCTATCTGATTGATCAGTTCAATGATAGAGCGGGTTTCACCGAGAATAAGTGCTGAACCGGTGGCGATGACTCCCCACATTACAGTTACCGATCGTGACGATTTAAGGAAGTGTAATTCCCCGGGATCATCCGGTCTGAGTCGTTTGTACCAATCCACAATGGAAACCGTAGTGAGGGCATTCAATTCTGAATCAATGGAACTCATAGCTGCTGCGAAAATTCCGGCTACGATCAATCCTACTAAACCAATTGGAATGTATTTTAAAATGAAATAAGGGAAGATGTAATTGGTATCATTCACATCCGCCTGTCTAATTTCAGCTTGTAACGCTAATTCCTTTTGTCTGGCGGTATTCAGATCAGCATCAGCTTCCAGAAATGCTTGCTGAGAAATCATGTCTCGATTTTTAGCGGCTTCAACTGCTAATTTCTGTCGATTTTCACGAGCTTCTAAATATTGTTGTTCAATGATCTGCTCTCGATTTAATTGCTCTTCAGTTTGGGCAACCGGTTCAGTAGAGCGGAAAGAGATCGGGGCATCGTTAAAAATGAAGAACACATACAGCATCACGCCAAGAAGAAGAATAAAGAACTGCATGGGTACTTTCGCATAGGCAGAAAGTAAAAGAGATTTCTTGGCTTCTTTAGTATCGGATGTGGTTAAATATCGTTGTACCTGAGTTTGATCCGTTCCGAAATAAGAAAGCATCAGAAACAGAGCCGCAAAAACACCACTCCATACATTGTACTTTTCGCTGAGATCAAAATTAAGATCCAGAGCGGTTAATTTATCCAGACTTCCGGCGAGGTATAACGCATCACCAAAGCCAACATCTTCCGGGAGATTTGCCATCACCACAAAAAAGCAGAACACAAGGCCGAACATCATCACAGCCATTTGCTTAACATCCGTCTGGATCACTCCGGCAACTCCTCCGTACATAGTGTAAAGAGTGGCGATCAATCCTATAATGAGAATAGTGGCGGTAAGCGGAAGTCCTAAAAGCAAAGCCAGTACATAACTAGGAGCTGCAATTACAGCTCCCAAAGCCAATCCGCGGGAAATCAAAAATAATCCACTGGTGGTAAGGCGTGTTTTTAATCCAAATCGTTCTTCTAAAACTTCATAAGCGGTAAAAGCTTTCATCCTGCTAAAAAAAGGAACCAGAAATATACAGATCAGGATCATCGCAAAAGGAATGGCCAGATACACCTGAACAAATCGCATGTCTTCTACATAGGCAATTCCGGTAGTTCCTATAAAAGTTATGGCAGAAGCCTGAGTCGCCATAATGGAGAGCCCGGCAGCCCACCAAGGCATGCTTCTTCCCGCAAGTAAAAATCCTTCGATATTTTCTGCATCTTTACCACGACGGGTTCCATCCCAAATGGTATAAAGCAAGAAAAGTGAGAGAACTGCCCAGTCTATCCAATGCATATTAAAGTTGATTTATGGAAGAGTGCGTTAAGTTAAAATGGATATGGTTATAAGTTATTGAAGGGTAACTTAAGTAATTATTTAAAAATAGAGTAAAAGAACCTGTTTTTTAATTAGGGGTAAAAGTGTTTTTAACTGTCTGTATGTAAACACAAGGTGATTTAATAAAAACCTTACAGCGTTCATGAAAGTACTCGTATTTGATAATAAAAGAGCCGGTTCTTTATATGCTGCTCAGATTATTGCTGATAAAGTGATAATTAATAATTCAGTAAATGAAGATACAGTTCTTGGATTGGCAACCGGATCGACCCCGACTGACATGTATAGAGCGTTGATAGAAATTAATAAAAAGGATGTTAGCTTCAGCAGAGTTATTACATATAACCTTGATGAATATTATCCGATGAAGAAATCGGCGAGTCATAGTTATCATTATTATATGTACGATATTTTTTTTCAGCATGTAGATATTCATGAAGAAAATATTTTTATCCCAAATGGTGAGTTAAAAAATAATGAACTCAATGAATTCTGTAAGGAGTATGAATTATCGATAAAGAGAAATGGGGGAATCGATATTCAAGTTTTAGGTTTGGGTTTAAACGGACATATTGGATTTAATGAGCCTGGAGTTAGTCAAAATTCAGTAACAAGAAAAGTAGCTTTAAGTGATACTACCAGAGAAGCTGCTGCTAAGTATTTTGAAGGCAAAGAAAAAGTGCCTTATGAGGCCGTTTCAATGGGTATAAAGACAATACTTGATGCCGAACATATAGTGTTAATGGCATGGGGTAATGAAAAAGCCGAGATTGTAAAAAAGAGTATTGAAGGTAGAATAAGTGAAGATGTACCAAGTACATTTTTACAAGAGCATGAAAATGTAACAATAATTCTTGATTCTGAATCAGCCTCATTGTTGAACAGAAGCAGAGTTTCATTAATAGAAAGTAAGTTATCATAAACCAAATCACGGAGTAATATGAAAAAAATAAAATCATTCATTTTAATGGCATGCATGATCATGCCTGTAATGTTAATGGCGCAACCCGAAACACCAATCGAGGAGTGGACAGGAAGAACAATTTTGTTTATCGGGGCACACCCTGATGACGATGGCGGATCGCATGGAACAATGGCTATGCTACAAGCAAACGGAAACGAAGTATATGTTATGCTTTTAACAACAGGAAATGTTGGAACAGGTGATCCTACAATGACTCGAGATCGTTTGTCGAAAATTAGACGACAGGAAGAAGTAGATGCTTTAAAAGAACTAGGCATTCCTGAAGAAAATTATATCAATTTAGGATATACAGATGGAATGGTAGAGTTTGCGGATAAAGAAGAAGTTGTAAAGCAAATCGTGTGGTGGATCAGAAAGTTAAAGCCAACAACAATGATGGCTTTTGATCCGGGATATGGATATCAGCAATGGCATAAAGCAGATCACAGAGCAGCAGCCTACTTAGCAGTTGATGCAGCAAGAGCGGCTGAATGGAGATTGATTTTCCCAAGCCAGATCATTAATGAAGGCCTGGAACGCCATAGTGTTACTGATTATCTGTTTTACAGCACAACTGCAAACGCATCCAACACAACAGTAGATATTTCTGAGTACGCAGAGAATAAAGTGCGTTCTTTGTCAAAATATATCAGTCAGTTTACATCAGCTTTTAATAATTATGTTGGTCCGAATCTTTCTGACTTACCAGGTAATGAAGGAGAGGAATTTATGAAAAGAATGAGAACAAGAGTATTTGAACGTGGTGCTGTTGATGGAAAGCCAACAGAAAGATTCAGATATTATAAAGGTGCTCCGGATGGAGCCGGCTCAAGAAGAAACTGAGTAAATTTTATTTAAGCTTTATTTTCTAAAGTAAGCAATAACCTTGTGTTGTTGCTTACTTTTTTCATTACACCTCTCATAAATTCGGGTTTTAATTTCAAGAATAATTATTTAATTAGAAGGACGTAAAATGAGTTTCTGGGTTAAATAATAAATTAGTTGTCGATAATTAAATAAAAAGGACTAGCTACAAACTATAATGTTACTATTGGCAATTTCAGCAAATAGTAAAGGAGATAACCGATCCACAGATTTAGGTCGGGTGGAGAGAATACGTAAAGGAGACAAAAAAGCTTTTGAAGCTTTGTTTTTTGAATATCATGAACAGTTAAGTAGATTTTCAAACTCAATAACAAAATCAAGGGAATTTGCACGTGATGCTGTTCAGGATGTGTTTCTTAAGTTTTGGAGAAACAGAAAAGAAATTGATATCCAGGTTTCAGTAAAAGTTTACCTGTATCAGGCTGTTAGAAATCAGTCATTAAATTTACTTGATAAGCAAAAGAATCAGCAACGATTAAGAGAGAATTTCTTAAGTGAAATAAAAAGTATTCGAGTTGAGGGATTTGAGGAATCGAATTTGAATACCGAGCAGATAGAGTTAATAAAAAAGGTCTGGGAGACTGTAAATAAAATGCCGGAACGAAGAAGGCTGGTTTTTGAGCTTCATAGGAAGCATGGGTTCAGTTATAAAGAGATCGCTAAAATTCTTGAAATAACTGTAAAGACAGTAGAAAATCATATGTCTCAGGCGCTACAATATCTCAGAGAAAACATAGAAATAAATAAACTGAAATAATTATAGGGGTATTGGATTTAGCCTCTGTCTAATAATAAACAAACTACAAAAGTGAATTCAGAATTGAATACAACCCTTTTAGCAAAATTTTTAGCTGAAGAATGTGATAACTCAGAAAAACAGTTAGTGTCTGAATGGTTATCAAAAAGTTCAAAGAATAGAGAAACAATGAAGGAGTTCGAAAAATTATGGGAAGCTTCCGGGCATTCAGATTTCTCCGAAGATGTTTTTGACAGTAATTTGGAATGGGTTGTACTGCAACACCGAATTGAAGATGAAACCTTGAACTTTAATAAGAAGTCTGTTAATCGAAGCACATGGCTTTCATTATATAACCCCATTTTACCAACTTTAAGTAAGGTGGCTGCTTTGTTCCTTGTAGCAGCTGTAGTTGGTTTGTTTTTTATCGACAGGTTTTATGTTGAAGAAGTGCAGCCTGTTGAACCTGCCTTTAATGAGATATCAATGGATAAAGGATATCGTGGTGGTGTAACATTATCGGATGGAACAAAAGTCTATATCAATTCAGATAGCAAAATTATAATTCCTAAGGTTTTTAAATCTAATAAAAGAGAAGTTTTCTTAGAAGGAGAAGCTTTTTTTGAAGTAGCTAAGAATCCTAATAAACCGTTTCTAATAAGAACTAAAGGAGCAATAGTAGAAGTTTTGGGGACTTCTTTTGCCGTTCGTAACTATCCGGGAGATAATATCATACAGACTGTAGTGAGTGAGGGTACGGTTTCTTTTAGTTCGGATAATAAGTCTATCAACAATGGCGTGATTTTGACTGCAGGAAATTTAGGTCGCCTAAATTTGGATAACAACGAGATTAAAACAGAGCATGTGAGCGATATTGATTTCTATCTAAGTTGGAAGGATGGTTATTTGACATTTCAGAATGAGAAAATGAAAGAAGTCGCAAAGCAATTGGAAAGAAAGTATGACATTGAAGTAGTATTTGATTCAAAAGAAATTGCAGACATGAAATTAACGGCAGAATTAAGAAGTAGGTCTTTAGTAAGGGTGCTTGAAACAATATCAATGTCTTTAAAAATAGATTATACCTTGCTTCACGACCGGGTAAGCTTTGAATTGCCGGATGACTTGGAATAATGATCAGCTTTAAATAACAATGTTTTGGAAGCGCTTTTGCGCGGCTAAAGCGTCAATATTAATAATTACAGAGGAAACGTATGAGACCATCAGTAAATAAAATGATACGGGTTGCTTCTTGCTATTGCCTTATTGGAGTGTTTTTGCTTCAGTTTGGGAATCCGTCAAATGTAAAAGCTCAGTTAATAGCTTCTTCATCAAATAGCATACAAGCAAATAGTTATTATACTGTACAAATTTACAAAAACAGTATACCTGAGCTACAGAGTTTAATTTCTATTGACAAGGACGATGAGTTGCTAAAAGTAGTGCTCAAAGAAATTGCTCAAAAAACCAAGCTAGGGATAGCATATAATTCCGATCTTGATGTACTTAACAAGAAAGTTTCCGTTAAATTTGACAAAACAAAGGCTTCAGATATTCTGGAGTACGTTCTTCTTGGTACAGAATATGAGGCAGCGATTTCAAACACCAGAGAAATATTGCTAATAAAGAGACAGCCAGTTGAAGACAAAAAAATTGTTGAGATCGATATTTCCGGTGTTGTAAAAGATGCAGAAACCGGTGAAACATTACCTGCAGTTAGTGTATTTGTAAAAGGAACCAGCATAGGTACTACTTCTAACAGCGAAGGAGAATTTGAATTAACCGTTCCTGATAACTCTGAAATACTCGCCTTCAGATATGTTGGTTACAAAGAGCTAGAGATTCCTATTACAGAAAATATGAGAAACCTCGAAGTTGAAATGGAACCGGATGTATTGATATTCGAAGATGTTGTAGTTGTAGGATATGGTACTCAACAAAGAGCAGAGGTTACAGGGTCTGTTTCTTCAATAAGAACTGAAGTTCTTGAAAATATACCTGTTTCAAGTTTTGAGAATGCACTTCAAGGTAGACTTGCTGGTGTAAATGTTGTAGAACCTACCGGTGAGCCAGGCGCTAGTCCTGAAATTACTATTCGAGGTGGTGGCTCAATTACTGCGAGCAATGGTCCTCTTTATGTAATTGATGGTGTGCCTCTTTCTAGAAACTCAGATCTTCAGGTAGACATACAATCTCAAAGAGGCTCATTTCAGGCTCCAAAATCAAATGCATTTAGTTCATTAAATCCTAATGATATTGAGTCTATTGATGTTTTAAAGGATGCCGCATCCGCTGCAATTTATGGTTCTAGAGGCGCCGGAGGTGTGATTCTTGTTACTACAAAAAAGGGAACTCCTGGAATTAACAGAGTTACTGTTAGTATGTATGGCGGAGCTTCTTCTGTAGTTAATAAGCCTGACATGATGAACGCAGAAGAGCTTATTGCATATACTAAGGACGCCAGAAACAATAACTACTTGCAGGAAATCGATAGAGGCAATCAGCCTGCTAATCCGTTATACGATCCTAACACGAATGCGGGTCGACCAAATGTGGGTAATTTTTTGATTCCGGAGCAGTACGTTAACTGGAATGGAACGGATACAGATTGGTTGGATGTGGTACTAAGTTCTTCCGCACAACAAAATTATCATGTATCTGCAAGCGGTGGTACTGACAAAGCAACTTACTTTTTATCTGCCGGTTACCTTGATCAGGATGGTATTATTGACGGATCATCATTTACCAGATATAATTTCAGAGCAAATGTGAGTTACGAAATTACAGACAAAATAAAAGTTGGTTCTGTAACGAATGCGGCTCTATCTAATCACGATCGTTTGCCTGCAAATGCCCCATACTTTGGACAACCTCCTGGGATCATTTATTCAGCATTAGTTCATTCTCCGGTGGTTGCACCATTCAACCCGGATGGAACCATTAATCAATTAAATAATCAGTCTTATTTAGGTGGAGGAACAACTACTGCAAGTAATCCGCTGGCAATTAGGGATTATATTTCTGAAGAGATAAAAAATAACCGACTATATGGAAATGTATATGGTACTGTAGAGATCACTGATGAAATTACATTTAAATCTTTAATAGGCTATGATATAGACGATTATCAGTCTTCATTTTATAGAGGGACTAAATTCTTATATCGTAATCAAACAAGTCCACAGCCATTTGCTCAGTCAAGTGGAGCTAATGGGTTTAACTGGTTATGGGAAAACACAGTTAACTACCAAAAGACTTTTCAGGCTGATCATAAAGTTGGAATCCTGGCAGGATATACAGCTCAGAAACAAACCAATGAAGTTAATTTGGTTACAGCGAACGGATTTGTTGACGATCAAATACCAAATGTTGCGGGTGGTATAGTAACAGGTGGAGGAGTAAATGAATCCGAATGGGCGTTGGCTTCAATGTTAGCTCGTCTTAACTATGGATATAAAGGAAAATATCTTGGAACATTCACAATAAGATCTGACCGAGCTTCCAGGTTCGGAAGTGATAACCAGACAGGTGTTTTCCCTTCGTTCTCTTTAGGTTGGAGGACAACAGAAGAAGACTTTATGGAATCATTGGATATGTTCAATGAACTTAAATTCAGAGCTAGTTATGGAGTTGCCGGTAACTTTGAGATCGGAAACTATAGTTCAATTAGTTTACTGAATAGTGTGAATTATCCTGAGAACGGAGTTTTATTTCCGGGCTCTTCTTTAGCGACTTTAGGTGATAGTGAGTTAACTTGGGAAACCAGTTATCAAACAAACTTTGGAGTTGATTACGCACTGCTAAATGACAGGATATATGGTAGCATTGATTACTATTCCACGATTACAAAAGATCTTTTACTATCTGTAAACGTACCTCCATCAACAGGATTCGGAAGTGTACTAACAAATATTGGAGAAGTTGAAAATAAAGGTTTTGAGTTTTCAATTACTTCAAGAAACCTTGTTGGCAAATTCCAGTGGTCAACTGACTTTAACTTCTCAACAAATGAGAATAAAGTTAGAAAACTTGGACCAAATGGCGATCCGATACTTGTATCAGGAGCTGCCGGGGTAAGACATATTACTCAAATAGGCTCAGCTGTAGGTAGTTATTACGGTTACGTGGTAGATCGAGTCTATCAAAACCAAGCAGAAATTGATGCTGATAATAACAGTGCACCAGGCGGTGATTATGATCTGCTTGCTGCTGATCCAAGACCAGGCGATTTCAGATTCAAAGATGTGAATGGTGATGGTGTTGTAAATTCTGATGACAGAGCAGTATTAGGAAGCTATCAACCAGACTTCATTTACGGTATCTCAAACAGATTCAATTACAGAAACTTTGATCTGAGAGTATTTATTCAAGGAGTAGTTGGTAGAGAGGTACTGAATTTAACAGCTCGCCACTTGCTTAATGGAGAAGCAAACTTCAACGCTTATGCGGTACTAAACGACAGATGGATATCTGAAAGCGAGCCAGGAAATGGTAAGTATCCACGAGCTGACAGAAGTACTGGTACTCATGGAAACAACAACAGAGCGTCATCCTACCAGGTTCAGGATGGTAGTTATGTAAGTTTAAAGAATGTACAGTTTGGATATAATTTACCAGTAGAAAAACTGAATAATTTTGCGAGTAAAGCCAGAATATATATTTCGGCAACAAACTTAGCGATTTTTACAGATTACATAGGGTTTAATCCTGAAGTAAACTTGCAATCGTCTAGCAGTTTAACACCGGGCGAGGATTATGGAGCATATCCACTTGCCAGAACGGTACAACTTGGTATCAACCTTGAATTTTAAGAGCATATTTATAACAGGAGACATTATGAAAAAACTAATATTAACACTGTTCATTCCGCTTTTATTTATTTCATGCGGAGATGACTTTACAAACTTAGGACCTCTCACAGAGAGAAACGTCAACAATTTTTACAAAAATGAAACAGACTTTCAATTAGCAATCCGTGGTGCATTAGATGGATTGCAAAGCAGAGAAACGTTTGATGTAAACTTTGTTTTGTTTATGGAAATGAGAGCAGATAACGCAGCAAATGGTGGTGGAGCCACTGGTTTAGCAGCAAGTCTGGAGCAATTGGATACTTTTACTGATCTACCATCAGGAGAAGAGATATCTGCTACATACAATGCTGTTTATAATGTAATAGCAGGAACCAATAATATTATTGCAAGAATAGATGACGCTTCATTTGATAACGAAACAGTTCGAGATCAAATAAAAGGGGAAGCTTATTTTATAAGATCTCTGCTGTACTATCACATGGCTGTAATATTTGGAAACGTGCCTTTGCAATTAGATGAAGTTACCACTCCGGATGTTGAAGTAACCCAAGTGGATGCAACAACTATATATAACCAAATTGCTGTTGATCTAGCACTGGCAGAAAACCTTCTTCCTGAAAGCGGAAGAATTACAAAATGGGCTGCTGCAGCTTTGCTAGGAAGAGTACATCTTGCAAATGGCAATAACTCAGATGCCGTTGCTCCTCTTCAAAGAGTAGTAGATTCCATGGAATTTGATTTAGTTCCTGACTACGCTAATCTTTGGGGCGCTGCCAACGAAGGTAACATAGAATCTATTTTTGAAATAGAATTTATCACAGGAAATGTAGGTGAAGGTAGCTCATATACTGATAACTACACTCCTCTTGGCTTCGGCGGGGTAGGAGGCGGTGGTGCTCCTCAAAATGTAACTGAAGATATAATTGGTGCATATGAAGCCGGTGATGAGCGCTTTGATGCAACTATTGATACTACAGACAGAGCTAATCCATGGGTAAGAAAGTATATCAGTAACCCTGCAGTTTCTTCTGACGGAGATAATAACTGGGTTGAGCTTAGATATGCTGAAGTTTTATTAAATCTTGCAGAAGCATTAGGCGAATCTGATGCAGCATATGATTTGATAGACGAAGTAAGAGATCGTGCTAATTTGGGTGGTATTGACCGTACACCTGCCGGTGGTACTTTTGCCGAAAAATTACTTCAGGAAAGAAGAGTTGAGTTCGCTTTTGAAAATAAAAGATGGGCTGATCTCAAAAGATTTGGAGTAGCGAAATCTGTAATGTCAGCACATTTGGGAATTCCTGAAGCTCAGGTAACTCTACTGTTCCCAATACCTCAGGGAGCCATCGACGTTTCCCCTGAAAATATGACACAAAATTCGGAACACCAGTAATATGTAGCTTTGTAAGCCGTGGGCATGTAAAAATGTCCTCGGCTTATTTTTATTTCTCGAGACCTGAACTTAATTCATGAGTTTGAGTTTTGATCTTCAGTAAAAGACTTATTCAATCACTAAGAACCACATTATGGAACGGAACCGTTATTTAGTTGGGCTAATTGTATTAACATTTTTCGTTATATCATTTTTGACGAATATAATAGGACCATTGGTTCCTCAAATTATTGAGGATTTCGACTTAAGTCTTACTTTGGTTGCAGTATTACCTTTCGCTTTTTTTATTGCCTACGGGGTAATGTCAATTCCATCCGGAATATTGATAGAAAAATATGGCGAGAAACCGGTAATGATCTTAGCATTTTTGATTGCATTTTCAGGTGCTTTCCTATTTGGCTTGTTTCCACAATATATAGTAGCGGTGCTGTCATTATTTTTTATTGGATCGGGAATGGCTATGCTTCAGGTTGCTATTAATCCATTATTAAGAGTTTCTGGTGGTGAGGAGAATTTCGCTTTTAATTCAGTTATGGCTCAACTTTTCTTTGGATTGGCATCCTTTTTAAGTCCGTTAGTGTACTCGTACCTGGTCTTGAATATAGGTTCAGATGACATGGGTTTCTTTTTGACAATAATGACAGATCTGGTTCCGGCAGAGCTTCCATGGGTTTCTTTATATTGGATTTTTGCATTCGTATCAATCCTCATGGTACTTGTAATTACCTTATCTAAATTTCCGGAAGTACTTAAAAATGAAGATGAAAAAGTAGGTGCTTTAGAAACACACATAGAAATGTTAAAGAACAAAAAAGTAATTCTGTTCTTCTTAGGAATATTCGCATATGTAGGAGCTGAGCAAGGAGTTGCGAATTGGATCTCAGAATTCCTTTCTTCTTATCATGGCTATGATCCTCAAACAACAGGAGCTTCAACCGTTTCTTGGTTCTGGGGAATGATGACGGCAGGTACTGTGCTTGGCTTATTTTTATTGAAAGTCATGGATAGTAAGAAAATTCTTGTAGCATTTACTTCAATGGTGCTAATCTGTTTGGCTACGGCTTTATTTGCCAATGGAGAAATTGCCTTATATGCATTTCCGGCAATAGGCTTCTTTATCGCAGTAATGTGGCCAATCATTTTTTCACTTGCACTCAATTCTGTTGAGGAACATCATGGAACATTCTCCGGCATATTGGTAACCGGAATTGCAGGAGGCGCTGTTGTTCCACTTATTGTTGGATCAATTGGTGATGTGTTTGGATTAAGGGTAGGTATGTTATTCTTATTTATTGCTTTTGGATATATACTAAGTATCGGGTTTTGGGCTAAACCTTTGGTAAATAATAAAACCATAGATTTTGCAGGAAAAGAATAATATCAATTAACACAAACAGAGAGAGAGAGAGGTTTTGAGTAAAGGGACTCTTATTGGGATTGACTTAGGAGGCACAAATGTTAGAGTAGCTACTGTCTTAGATAATAAGATAGAAACTATGATTTCAGAGCCGGTTTCGGGTGCAGATAATGCTGAATTATTGATAAATCAAATTAAAAGCATGATTTCAACTTTATGGGATGCAAATATTGAAGGAATAGGAATAGGAGTTCCCAGTGTTGTAGATGTTGAAAAAGGGATTGTTTATGATGTACAGAATATTCCTTCATGGAAAGAAGTACCGCTTAAACAAATCTTAGAAAACGAATTTGGGAAACCGGTTTTCATCAATAATGATGCTAACTGTTTTGCACTTGGAGAAAAATATTTTGGAGAAGCAAAGAACTATAAATCTGTTGTAGGCTTAATATTAGGAACAGGATTTGGTTCTGGTTTAATACTGAACAATATTTTGTATTCAGGTAATAATTGTGGGGCAGGCGAAGTAGGAATGCTTCCTTATAAAGACTCCATTTTTGAACACTACTGTTCAGGGCAGTTTTTTGAGATCCATAAAAAAACTTCAGGTCAGGAGCTTTTTAGTAAAGCTTTAAAAGGCGACAAAGAGGCATTAGAAGCCTATAATGAGTTTGGAGCTCATCTGGGAAACGCCATAAAAGTGGTAGTGTATGCATACGATCCTGAAATAATTGTTCTTGGAGGAAGTGTTTCAAAAGCGTTTTCATTCTTCAAAGAAAGTATGTTCGAGGCATTAGAAGATTTTGCTTACCCAAACTCCATCAGAAATTTAAAAATTACAACTACAGAACGTGAATCGGTCGCAGTATTAGGAGCAGCAGCACTTGTTTTAGACCATCAAATTCTCAATAAATAGGAATATCATGAAAGAATCAGTATTAAAATTAAGAGGGAAAAGGTTTCTAATAGCAGGAATCGTGATGGCTTTTATAAGCTGTAGTGTACCTAAAGATTCGACTTTGATTCCAATTACTGTAGAAAACAACATACCTGGCACACCACAGGTTTTTGGAGTTCCAATCCCTGAAGGGGAGCTTTACTCTCCGGATCATGTTAGAGTATTGGATAGCAATGGCAAAGAAATTCCATCTCAAATAACAAAAGTAACTACGTGGAAGCCATCAGATAATAGTATAAAATGGCTCTGGGTTTTCTTTTTTACAGAGGATGGAAATGAATATAGTGTTGAATATGGTGAGGATATCAGAAATGCCCGGGATTATGATCAGAAATTAACAGTAAAGAATAACCAAAGACAAAATGGCGAAGTTGAAGTAAATACGGGGCCTTTGAGATTTGTTGTTAATAAAGGAGAAGGTGGCGGTTTTCAAAACTCACCGGCAGGTAGTGGTTTTCTGGATAAAGTAGAACTGGACATTGATGGAGACGGTTTTACAGATGATGATGTTATAGCAATGGGAGAAGCAGGAAGAAGTTCTTTTCTTGATCTTTTGGACGATGCAGGAATAGACAGATCAAAAGCTGTAGTTCTAAAAACAGTAAAAGAATTAGGAACCGGTCCGTTACATGCTATTATCCGTATAGAAGGTGAATATGAATACAAGCGTGGAGATAACAATAAAGCACCATTTACAACCAGGATTCATGCTTATGCAGGTAAGAGCTACATAAAAGTTCAGCATACTTTCGTATACACAGGAGAACCTGATCACCATAAAAAACAAGAAGGTGAATATGAAGCTATTGCAACTGAAAATGGTAAAATTATAGATGAATCCCTTCTTAGGAATGATGCAGGATTCACAAAGCCAAACGACAGAATTGAAGCTACAGGTTTATCTCTGAACTATAATATGGATGAATCCAAGACAGTAACCTCTGCATATTATGAAGGAAAATGGTGGGACACATCAAACAGTACTGTTGTTCAAAGTCCTTTAGCGGGTTCAGCTTCAGTGTTGCAAACAGGGCCAAATACATCTCAAATTCCGGAACTTAAAAATTCATCTCCCGAGAAAAGGATGGAGAATGAATTCAGTTCAATCATAAATATTGATGGAAGCACTGATCTGAATAAAGAAAGATCTCCGGGTTGGTTAGATATTTCGGATAACAAATGGGGAGTTACTCTAAGTTTCCAAAGTTTTTTTGAAGAATACCCAAAGGAGATTGCTGTTGATGGCAATAATAATAAAGTAACAGCCTATATCTGGACTCCATCAGTTGAGCCATTGAGTTTTGCGAAAAAAGACAGTGAAAACGATAGTGGAATGATTGGGAATTTTGCTCAAGGGCTGGCTAAAACTACTGAAGTGGTATTTAACTTTCACAAGAAAAGCGCAGTTGAAGATATTTCTAAAGATGTACAGCGCTTTATGGATTCTCCGGTAACACATGCTTCTCCCGAATGGTACGCTGAAAGTGAAGCATTTGGTAAAATGACTGAAAGCCTGGATAAGTACGCTGCCTATGAAAGAGGTATAGATTATAAATTGAACTGGATGAAGTTCAACCAACAATGGGAGCCATGGTTTGGAATGCTTAATTATGGTGATAATCTGACTTACTTTTACGGATACGAATGGTTTCAATGGACAAACAATGAGCCGGGCAACGATTATATGTGGTGGTTGCAATTTATCAGAACCGGAAACCCTATGTATTACAAAATTGCTAAAGCTGCAAGTGCTCATACTATGGATGTAGATAATATACATTGGCCTAAAGACCCGGTGTATTATGGTGACACAAACGAGTCATTGCATGCATTTCAACATGAGGATCTTCCGGAAGGTTCGCCTTATGTAGGGATGGGAAGGAGACACGCGTCACAGCATTTTACCTCATTATTGAGTGCACATGTTTGGGTTCCGGGTTGGACTACTTCGTATTATTTAGATGCAAATCATAGAGGTTTAGAAGTAGCTAAGCTGACAGGTGATTATTACGTAAAAAGGGTTTTTGGTGATCATGGACTTAGAGGAAGGCGGCTTTATTTATCTGTTTGGAACTTAGCTGAGATCTATGACGCAACAAAGTCTGATAAATATTATAACGAGCTTGAAGACAGAGTTAAGTTAATGCTTGAACTACAAAAAGATCCTGATCAGGGAGGGGAGCTGGTGATAAATAGGTATGGGTATGCTCAGGTATATGCTAGTAACGGTTTACGTAAATATTATCAGTTTACCGGAAGTCAGGAAGTAAAAGACGCAGTGGTAGATCATGCAAGAACCCTAAGAGATGTTCCACCGCTTAATCATGATATGGAATCTTACCTTTCTTCAATAAGTAGTTTGGTTCTGGGTTATGAATATTCCGGAGAAAAAAGTTTACTTGATGAGGCGGTTAAACGTGCCAGGTATTTAAAAACAGAAGAATTGGTTCAGGATTTTAATTCATACCAAAACCAAAAAATTCTGGCGGATGCTCTTGAAGAGGCGAGTAATTTCCCGAAAGATCCAGGAGCAAGAAGACCTCCGATCTGGCAGATAACAAATGGGTTAAGAGTTTTTGGCTGGACAAGCATTTATAATGTACCTTATCTGGAATATTGGATGGAAAAAGAAAATTATCCGGCAGAAAAGTAACTTTAGCAATAGAATTTTATGCAAGAATTAGGGAAAAGAGCAGGGTTATTCGGTGGAATACTGGTATTCATAATCTTCTTGTTTTTACCTGTTCCGGAAGGTCTTTCTGAGGCTGCGTGGAAAACAGCTGCAGTAACTATTCTAATGGGGATATGGTGGATAACGGAAGCCATTCCAATTTCTGCAACGGCACTATTGCCAATTGTACTTTTTCCTGTTCTGGGTGTATTTAGTATTGGGGATGCAACAGGCCCGTATGCAAACCCGCTTATCTTTTTATTTATGGGAGGTTTTGTAATAGCTCTGGCAATGGAGAAGTGGAATCTTCATAAAAGAATAGCCATTACAATTGTAAATCTGGTGGGGATAAAACCATCTTCAGTTATTATTGGTTTTATCATAGCATCGGCATTTCTGAGTATGTGGGTTAGTAATACGGCAACAGCGATCATGATGCTTCCAATAGCAATGTCTATTTTAGAGTTGTTAGACAAGAATGATAAATCTGCTAAGATAAACTTCGAGATCGTATTAGTTCTTACCATTGCTTACGCATGTAATATCGGTGGCATGGGAACTTTGATAGGGACTCCTCCAAATGCATTACTGGCCGGATTCGTACTTGAAAACTATGATATAGAAATCAGTTTTCTGGATTGGATGATGGTTGGAGTGCCGATCATGCTTGTGTCACTTCCTTTAATGTATGTTATACTTACTAAGTTCGTCTATCCTATCAGGATCAAAGAACTACCGGGAGGAAAGGAATTAATCCAATCTCAAATGGAAAGGCTGGGTAATATTTCCAATCAGGAAAAGAAAGTAGCCGTAGTGTTTGTTTCTGCCGCGTTACTTTGGATGTTTCGCCCTTTGCTTTCTTCTGCTATACCGGGATTGTCTGATGCAGGAATAGCAATTGGAGCAGCTGTAGCCTTTTTTATGATTCCGGCAAATTCAGAAGAGAACCGATTTTTGCTGAAATGGTCTGATACAAAACGATTGCCATGGGGAGTGTTAATTCTCTTTGGTGGAGGATTGAGTATGGCATCAGCTATAAGTAGCACAGGGCTAGCAACATGGATCGGTTCCGGAATTGGAAGCCTGAATACTTGGCCGATCATCTTGATCATTTTAATTGTAATTGCACTGATCGTTTTCTTGACAGAAATGACAAGTAATACAGCATCAACTGCAGCATTTTTGCCAATTTTGGCTTCTGTTGCAATTGGATTGGGAGAAAATCCATTTTTACTGGCTATTCCAACAGTATTGGGAGCAAGCTGTGCGTTCATGCTTCCGGTTGCAACACCTCCAAATGCCATTGTTTATGGAAGTGGAAAAATAAGTATTCCTGAAATGTCTAAAGCCGGATTATGGCTCAATATAATGTTCATACTACTGCTTACTGTCGCTTCTTTAACACTGGTAAGTTGGGTATTCGGAATTGAAATAGGTGTTTTACCCGAATGGGTTAAATAATCAGGGCAAGTTAAAAAGAGAAGTAAAAGCCCAAAAGATCAGAATGAACACAATTCCTGTTATAAAAACAGCGATGTAGGTCTTGGTCCAGTTGGTGGTTGAGTTTTCTTCTTTCATGACGGATGATAGGGATTGAACACTACAATTTCTCTAAAATTCTGAAACTCTCTACGCCTTTATTTAATAAGAGATCTATTACGGAACAACCTTCTACAAATCCGGGATAAGACTGATCATACACCGGATGCTTTTCAAGAGCTATTTTAGCTTGCTTGGTTTGTCGCTGGTAGTTTTTAGATTGATGCTCCAGATACAAAACATCAGCAGATAAGTTTTTCATCGTTTCATCTGGGAAAGTGCTGTAACCTGTTACTTTACTAGCAAGTTCGTAATCAATTTCAATTTCCAGGTAGCGAAGTAATCGTTCAAAGAAGTAGAGATTGAATTCCATTAAATATTCAAACTCGAACGCTTGTTGAATGTTATGATAGAGTTCATCTTCAAAATGATCGAAGTAAGTAGCGTTTCTATAATTGTGAAGGATGGCATTCCAGAAAGGCTCAAACCATTGCTGATCATGATCTAGTCGTACATCTTTGATTGCTTTTTTACGATCTTCTGAAACTACTGGAAGGTTGATCCACTGAGAATCCTCTTCATTTCTGATTTCCGCCCGATGCGTTCTTCCTTTACGAGACCATTTTTCCACATCCGTAAAGATAACCCGATCTGCTTTCAGCATAGAAGCCAGGTCGTATAGATTTGGAGCAAATTGGGGAGTGAGTATGGCTAAAGCCAATTTTGAATTATGAATTATGAATGTTGAGTTAAGAAAATACCACATTCATAATTCAAAATTAAGCATTCAAAATTTCTTATCTTTAAAGCTCAGAAATAATAGAATTCATCAAAATTTAGTTAGAAAATATGAGCGTTCGCGTACGTTTTGCTCCATCACCAACAGGATTTCTTCACATCGGCGGTCTCCGCACGGCATTATATAATTATCTGTTTGCCAAACATCATGGAGGAACTTTTGTACTTAGAATTGAAGACACGGATCAATCTCGTTATGTAGAAGATGCCGAACAGGATATTATCGATTCTTTGGAGTGGGCCGGAATGACGATCGATGAAGGCCCGACAAATCCCGGAGAATTTGGTCCCTATAGACAGAGTGAGCGTAAGGAAATGTATCACAAATATGCCAAGCAGTTGATCGAAAGTGGTCATGCGTATTATGCCTTTGATACTACCGAAGAGATCGATCAGATGAGAGAGCGATTAAAAGCTTCCGGAAATCCGTCTCCGAGTTACGATTCTATCACCCGACAGTCAATGAAAAACAGTTTGACACTTCCGCAGGATGAAGTAGAAAAAAAACTGGAAAACGGCGATGAATATGTGATTCGATTAAAAGTCCCAAGAAGAGAAACCGTAAAGTTTGAAGACCTTATTCGCGGAATAGTTTCTTTTGAAACTGCAGGATTAGATGATCAGGTTTTGATGAAGTCAGATGGAATGCCGACCTATCATCTAGCGAATGTTGTGGATGATCATACGATGAATATCACACATGTAATTCGTGGAGAAGAATGGCTGAGTTCAGCTCCAAAGCACATGTTGTTATATAAAGCCTTTGGATGGGAAGCACCAACTATGGCGCATCTGCCTTTGATCATGAGTCCAAGCGGTGGAAAGCTTTCTAAGAGAAAAGCTGAAAGTGAAGGAATTCCGGTAAACACCAAAGATTATATCGCAGGAAACTATGAGCCGGAAGCCTTGATCAATTTCTTAGCGTATTTGGGATGGAGTCCGGGAGATGATTCTGAAATCCATGATATGAAAGAATTGTGTGAGCTGTTCACACTTGATCGTGTGAGTAAAGGTGGTGCTGTATTCAATTACAAGAAGCTGATGTGGTACAACGAACATTACATTCGCGAGACTTCTGTTGCTGACTTACTTCCAAGAGTAAAAGAATTAGCTGAAGAGGCAGGTTTTGACACAAGGGATGACGAGTACTTAGAAACCGTAGTAGGTTTGCTACACGAACGCGTTTCCAAAGTTGATGAATTTGTTGCGATGGGCTCTTTTTTCTTTGAAGCTCCAAAAGAATACGATGAGAACGCTCTCAAAAAATGGAAAGACGACAGTGCAGGATTAGTTACTTCTTACAAAGAAAAAGTAGAAGCGTTATCTGATAACGAATTTGAAGCAGCTACCCTGAAATCCAAGTTGGAAGAAACAATTACAGAACATGAAGTTGGTTTTGGCAAACTAATGATGCCACTTCGAATTGCGGTAACCGGACAAGGTTTTGGTCCTGATTTGTTTGAATCACTTGAGCTTCTCGGCAAAGATGAAGTGTTAAGCAGGATAGATGTGGCATTGGAGAGGTTAGGGTAGTTAGTTGGGTCAGAATCACGTTCTTGTCATTTCGACCGGAGGGAGAAATCTAAACTTTCGGTTTGATAAAGATATTTAGATTTCTCACATCCGTTCGAAATGACAGGTGATTTTATAATCAAAAAACAGAAAAATCATCCTGAAGATTCTTCACTACCGCTCAGAATGACTATAAAAAGAAGTATTAGCGTAAACAAAAAAGGCTCCCGATCGGTGATCAAGAGCCTTTAAAATGTTCAAAAAGTGTAATTACTTCTTTTTAGAAACAACGCCTCCTTTCTGGCTATCTACTTTAACAGTATAGTTGTTTCCACCGCTGATGATCCAGCGAACGGTTACTGAGCTCATTCCCGGAATATTAGCTACTTCAATTCGCTCCGGTCTGAATTTTTGTTCGGTAGTTTGATTCAGATCTCGGTTCGTAACGATCATTCCTGCTTCAACAGTTGCTCCTTCAATGCTGATGATATCCGGTGGCATGATCTTGTTGTTCACATCGATACTTGCGTGAGTTGGCATCAACCTGCTGTTGGTAACTACTGCAGTAACTTCTCTTAAACCACCACCAAGATTCTTCTCAGAGATCTCGTCGATAGTAAGTTTAGGAGTGTGATAAGCATGATAGATCGTAAATGCCATATTTCTGTGAGCACCTTGTTCCAGCAAGAATCCCGGATGAGCACGACCGAAGTTTTTCTTGAATCCACCGATCTCGATCTTTCCATATTGTGGGTGATCATATTCTGTCCATTCCTGCATAGCATCACCAAATAATAAATACTTGTTGAACTCATAAGAATCTGTAGCTGATCGGTCGTTGCTTTGGAACATTTCGTAGCTGGTCCACAGCTCATTGGAATATGTAAATACTCCACGAACGCCATAGAACCAATCCAGCTCGCCGCCAAATACATCATACAGATCATCATAAACTACAAGGTATCTGTAGCCCGGAATCAAGCGTTCGCCCATTTCACCAATGGCATCATATACCTGAACATCCTGGCGATTGTAGGTGCTGATATCTTCCGCAACTCCTGGACCACGTAGGATCATTCCTCCGGAATTGTGATAACTTTGAGCAGCAGCAATATTTGGTCGCTTCATTACAAAATCCATAACCGCTCTTGTTTCAGGAAGAGAAAACGGATATTTATGGGCTCCGCCCTGAATGTGATTTGGTTGCCAGTTCCAGCCCCAATCACGGTTCGGATCGTAATAACCTACACGGTCTTCATTGATTCTTCCATCATTGTCGTTATCGATTCCTTCCGAACCCAGATATTCGTAATCACCGAATTCATCATCGGGAACACGAACCATCATATTTGGATAAGTAGGATGAGCTCTGAAATTTCCACGAGGGTTTTTACGTCTCATTTGGGTGATACTTCCGTTTCCATCCAGATCATCAGGTTGATCTTCATCAACAAGTCCGTCACCGTCATCATCAATTGGTTTCAGGCCTGATCGAGGGGAACTTCCTGTGTTTGGTTCCGTCATATAATGCTCGCGTGCATCAGGGTTGATGGTTGGCACTATATAGAAAGTTTTGTCATTTAAGAGTTCGGTTATAAACTTCACATTTCCGAAAGACTCTGTTAAATACCAGGCAGTATACAATGACATTTCAGTTCCCTGAATTTCATTCGAGTGAATGTTTCCATCGATGTAAATTGCAGGCTTTCTGTCCGGATCTCCGTTTTTGAAGTTGGATACTGTAAGCATCCAAATGTCTTTACCTTCATAAGATTTACCTATGGAAGTTCTTTTGGCAAGATCAGGATATGCTTTTGCGATACGTTCTGTGAGTTCACTAATTCCCTGATAATTGTAATAGTGATTCCAGGTTGCTTCCACTTTTGGATTGGAAGGGGTTCCTGCGGCAGGGAATACTCCGTCAGTAAGTTGAGCTTTTGCTGTGTTTGAAGTCATTATCATCAAACCAAAAACAAAAGCAGTAAGTAGGGTATATCTAAATTTTTTCATGATTCTGTTACTTAATGGTTTGTTCTTTGGTTGAAAATCCTGTCATCGGTGAGCCGGATGTTATGGTAACTTTTCCGGAACCTCGAATTAACCAGGTTTTGGTTACGAAGCCGTCAGCAGGAATTGAACGATCAAAATCCTGAATATCGCCACTAATCAGACTCATGTTGTTTCCAAGTTTGATCTGTGTCATAACTCTTCGAACCCAGTTATTTCGCTGACCCAATTGTGATGCCGTCGGGAAACTTCCGCCGTTATACACATCAACAGTGATGCGGGTAAGATTTTTTCCCGCGCTTTCTGATTTGAAGTTCACCAGCTCAACCATTGGTTTCATAGAAGCAATTTCCATGATGAAATCAGTATGACTTTCAGCTAATGAATCCAGAATGTTTGCAGGAGGTGTCATCATAGTAAATGGCTTGATTCCGCCCACTTCAACTTTTTGGTTTGGAAAATCAGGATGATCGACCTCTGTCCATTCAACAAAAACATCTTGTCCTTCTGCTTCTGCCCAAGCCAGATGTTTAACATGATCATTATCGAATTTTTGAGCTTTGCCACTTTCGTCCATCACTTCGGGAGTCCACCAACCCGGAGTGCTGAAACTGAATCTACCGTAATGGTAATATGCCCATTGGAACAGATCTCCTTGTTGAGGGTCGCCTGATGGAGCTATACCAAGATTGGTTTTATCATTGTAAAGATCCGAAACCATTTTATTAACGGTTATATCATCAGATAACCAACCTGAAACTACTCGTTTAGAAGCAGCAGCTCTGTTAAACTTAAGCGGATCAGACAGATTGTTCTCAGGTCCAAATGAAATTACAGCAAATGTATTTCTGGCTTCTTCAAACAGGAAGTCTAATACTCCCCGAGTTTCATTTTCAGATACCGGGTTTTCACTGGAACCGGATTTGAAATAAGGGAAATCGTAGGAAAAGTTTTGATTGATGTTTACTCCTCCTTCACCATCTTCATTGAATTTACCATCTTCATCGTTATCACGGCCTTCGGTAAACATTTTATAAGAACCTTTTTCGCCGTTGTCAGCATCAGCTTTTACCATAACCCGCGGATCATCTTTGTGCATGGTCCAGCTACCGGTTTTGTCAGCTACCCGCATCATGGTAATAAAATTATCTCCATTCAGATCATCAAAACCGTCTTCATCATAAAATCCATCGCGATCGGCATCTGTAGAAGTCATGTTGCCGTCACGCTCATATTTCAGTTTATCGAAATATTGAGTAGCAGCATCAGGATTGATCTGAGGAAATACATAGAAGGTTGTTGACGCTAAAAGTGCTTTTGTTTCCTCTGTATTTGCAGTAGATAAAAGTTGCTCCGCAAATCTTAGTGTAAGTTCTGTCCCTAAGATATGCGAGGCTTTTGCGCCACCAATTACAGCTATTCCGGGATGATTTTTCACATCACCTGAGCCAATGGTTAGTAACCAAACATCTTTGCCGCCTTTTGTTTTAGCAACTGATGTCAGTTCCGTTATATTTTTGTTGGCGTTATTTAACGCCTTCATTTTATTTGTCAGTTCTGTATAAGAACTGTACCCTGATTGGGCTTGAGCTGAAGTCGGTATAAAAAATAAACCAACAAGCATAGTTAAGCTCAAAACCCGGACTGATATTTTCATCGTGTAAATCCGTTTAGTTTTTTTGATATAAGAAAGTCTTCACTTAAAGAAGCATTTCAAAATCACAGCTGTAAAAAGATTATAAGCGAATCATAAAACACTGATAATTTATAGTCACAATAAGCATATATGGCAATTAAGTATGATATATTTTATCGTAAATTATTCTGATAAACATTTAAGCAGATCGAACTTTATGAAGAAATATATTCTGGGATCATTATTGATTTTAATTGGCTGTTCCACAACCGAAAAAATGGTTATAAATGGAAATTTGGATAATGCGATAAAAGAGCAGACTAAAACAGAGAAACTAGAACAGATTTTTAAGGATTCAGAAACCTTCAGTAAGACCATTACCGGATTTATGCTATTTGATCCTGAAGGTGATTCTACGATCTATGCCGAGAATGAAAACAAGTATATGATCCCGGCTTCTAATACAAAGCTGTTTACTTATTATGCAGGATTAAATGTATTGGGAGATCGAATTCCTGCGTTGAAGTATACAATAAAAGGAGATTCATTGATCTTTTGGGGAACAGGAGATCCTTCTTTTCTTCATCCCGATTTTGGAACAGATGATGTTTATAATTTCCTGAGTTCATTTGAGGGAAAGCTGTATTTCTCAGACAGCAATTTCAATGACGAAAATCTTGGACCGGGATGGTCATGGGCTGATTACAACTCTTATTATTCAGCCGAGAAAAGCCCGTTTCCTATTTACGGGAATGTTGTGAGAGTTACGATAGAACATATAGAGGAATACCATCTTGCCAAAGAAAATGGGGAATATCTGATCAATCCGAAGATCTTTAATAAATATATCGATGATGGAGTCTTAAGCGATAACGGTAGATTTGTGCTGGAAAGAGATAGGGTTGGCAATGAATTTGAGTATGCGTTTACTTCGGATACTTCCAGATATGAGACGGATAAACCTTTTCACTATTCACCACAACTGATCGTAGAATTACTTTCAGATACGTTGAAAAAGAGTGTAGAGTATCTGCCTAAAGCCAAGCTTCCTTCAGATCACGAAATGATCTACAGCATGGAATCTGATTCGCTGTATAAAAAAATGATGCTTCCCAGTGATAATTTGCTAGCAGAGCAGATCATGCTGATGATCTCTGGTGTTGTCGGTGAGGAATTGAACAGTTCTTCAGGGATCAGATATGTCAAAGATAATTTTTTGAGTGATCTTCCTGATGAAGCTAACTGGCGAGATGGTTCAGGTTTATCCAGATATAATCTGTTTACTCCCCGAAGCATGGTTGCTCTTTTAGAAAAACTTGATGAAAAAGTAGAAGAAACTCAGTTGTTAGATGCTCTTCCACAAGGAGGAAAGCAAGGGACGATCAGAAGACTATATGCGAATAAAGATGGTGGAGCACCTTATGTATTTGCTAAAACGGGAACACTAAGTAATAACCATTGCCTCAGTGGTTATGTGATAACGAAATCCGGAAAGAAACTCATCTTCAGTTTTATGAATAATAACTATGTGATCTCAACCAGAGAAGTTCAAGCTCAAATGGATGAGATCCTTTGGTTTATATATGAGAATTATTAAGCGTTTTCCGTTTTAGCGTCTTTCAGCATTCTTAACTTGATCTTAAACACTCCAAAGATCACCGTCATAAATGGGCTGATTAGATTAAAGAATGCAAATGGCAGATAGGTGAAAGTTTCTACACCAAGTACTTTAGCATGATAAGCCCCGCAGGTATTCCATGGTATTAAAGCAGAGGTTACAGTACCGGAATCTTCTAATGTTCTACTTAAATTTTCAGGCGCCAAACCTTTTTCTTTATAAACATCCGCATACATTCTTCCCGGAACTACAATTGCTAAATACTGGTCTGATGCTGTGATATTAAAGAACACACAAGTCCCCGCAGTTGTAGCGATCAAAGCACCCGCAGAGTTGATTCCACTGATCACGCCTTCTGCGATTCTTTTCAGCATTCCACTACGCTCCATCACTCCACCAAAGATCATGGCAGACAAGATCAACCAAACCGTGCCAAGCATTCCGTACATTCCGCCGGAACTTAAAAGGCCGTCTACAATTTCATTATCGGTAGTAAAGCTAATGTCACCATACATGGAAGTCATGATGCCGACGAAGCCTTTTTCCCAAGTTCCTTCTCCAAATTGAGCCACTTCCTGAACTAAATCGGGTTGAAAGATCAATGCAAATACAGCGCCTAGTAAAGCACCTACCGAAATAGCAGGAATAGCCGGCATTTTCTTAGAGATCAATACTACCATAATGATCGGCACCAGGAATAACCAAAAATTGATTTCAAATTTACCCGAAATAGCATCAAGAATTACTTGGGTTTCTGCAATTTCTACATTTCCTCCTTTCACAAAACCCAGAATAAGAAAGATTACCAATGCAATAGAAATAGACGGAATGGTAGTATATGCCATATATCGAATGTGCGTAAACAGATCTGTTCCGGCCATTGCAGGAGCAAGATTTGTTGTATCAGAAAGCGGCGACATTTTATCCCCGAAATATGCACCTGATATGATTGCCCCGGCTACCATACCAGCCGGTATCTTTAATACCGTTCCAATTGCGACTAAAGCTATACCAACGGTTGCAGAAGTGGTCCATGAGGAACCCGTTGCAACAGAAACAATTGCACAAACAATACAGGCTGCAACGAGAAAAATTGCGGGATTTAAGATCTGCAAGCCATAATAGATCATAGCAGGAATAATTCCGCTTAATAACCAGGTTCCTGCAAGAGATCCAATAAGCAATAAAATGATCATAGATGACATTGCAGAACTGATACTATCAACAATTCCTTGTCTTATCTCAGCCCATTTAATACCTAAACCAAGAGCTACAAGTGAAGCAACTCCGGCAGAAAGCATCAAAATAATTTGATTGGAACCATCTAGAGAGGCATCTCCATAAATACGAACATTTATAAATAAAGCAATGATCAAAAATATGATCGGAATAAACGATTGAAGAAGTGTTGGTCGGTCGTATTTATAAGTCATTTTAGCTGATATTAATTCTTAACCATGTAAATAATAAAGTGGTGTGAATAAACGCTGATTTTTAACTAAAAACCAGTTTAAAAGTATTTTCATCAATTATCTTACAGTTTTCAACATTATATCTTCGCTCCGTAAATTCAGCATTGCCTTCATAATCCACTAAAAGCAGGGTTGAACATAAAGTGCCGTAATTATCTGTTTTTATGAAGATGGACGAAACAGCTTTTTCCCATTCATAAGGAATTCCGGTTGAAGGAAGCTTTTCATCAGGTGCTTTTTCGGAGTTTTTTAGAATCTCGAATAACTCGTCTCGGTCAAACTTACTATTTGAAGTAACTCTTTCCAGTTCTTTTTTTGCATGGTCTAATTTTGGCCAATTGGTATCCAAAAGCGCATTACTAACGCCATGTATTCCGGGTTCAATTTCCTTAATAGAATTGGTTTCATTTGAAAAATGATATAGCGAATCCTTTCCGCCAATAAGAAGATTGAATCCGTTATACTTTTTACCATTATCCTTAATTTCTTTTAAATACGCTCTCTCATTCGAGTCAGATTTTAAATAATCCAATACCAAATCTCCTCGGCTTGGTGCATTCTCATTTATATTTGAAGGGTCTCTATAATTAGTTAAAGCTCCCCATCTTCCAGTTTTCGAAACCCCCATCCATGTTCCATTTGCTTTCAGATCCTTTCCTGCAAGGATATCAGGAAGCTGTTCATCTGTCCAAAACTGAGCTGCTCTGGTGGGTCGTTGATAAAACTCATCCCTGTTTGCTGCCACAATTAACTTGTAAAAAGGGTGGTTTTTATACGAAAATGTGATCAAACACATAAAAAATGAACAAATTTGGTTTTATAATTCGAATGAATCTAAGCATATTCCTGCAACCATTTCGAAATTTTGCGTATAGTTCAAAATGTTTTCTGAATCAAATAATCACTTTAGGGATTTATTGTTATTAGTAGCCGGATGTATAGGAGCTTTTTGGTTCTATTACAGCTATCCTGATCTGGATCCTATGGGTACCATTGAAAAAAGCGTTTCGAAAGAATCTGTTTTGTCAAAAAGCGATTCGGTGATTACGTCCTGGCAAATCTATTCTAATGACATAGTTCATAAAAGTGAGATGGAATCGTATAGAGGGGTTATTGATTCACTTCAACATAAGTTTGGAAAGACAGGTTTTAAAAATCTGGTTCGAAATCCAGAAACAAAAAGCTTCCCTCTCTTCTTTTGGAAGATAGATCATTATCTGAAGGAAGATTTTTATAATGAAGGCAATAGGTTCTCTAACGCTTTAGTTACTCCGGCCGGAGAAATAATTTCTTACTCAATGCGGAGTGATGCAATCAGAAATCTACAGCCGTATAACAACAGCGTAATAAGAGATGCACTTGGCTTGAGGTTTGAAACAACAGTTGAAAACCGGGTTATTCAGGATTCACTTTTAACCGAGCTACTTCGTTTTCAAAATATGGGTGAAGACGATTATAGAAGTTATTCCCAGATCCAGAAATTTGCACAAAAATTAGGTGCAGTTTTACCGGAAGATGGTGAAGTCTTTATGCAGGATGAAATATGGAAAGGGGCTTCAGAATATCTTGGCGATACATACTGGAAAAAATATACTTTCAGAAGAGATTCACTGGCTTTTCAACAAGAACAAGGATTAAGGTATGTACGATTGTTTTTGACTGCTGAAGACTCCGTTCTGGGTTTTCTTCCAAAGCTTGAAGTAGATCTGTTGCCAGCTGGTGGAATAAAAGCTATTTCATTGAATATCACAGATATTGATATCCCATCAAGGCCCTATTCAGATTTAATGGATGTTGTTATTCAATTTACATTTTTATGTGCCGGAATTTGGTTGATCTCCATTTTTTATCTAAGAATTAAAGCAAAAGCACTAGACACGCAACCTGCTTTTATAATTTCAGTATTAGCTGGTTTTATGTTTTCAGCTACTCAGTTTCTGAGGTTTGCAAACGATGTTGAATTTACTGCGGAAGCTATTAAAAGTATTTCACTGCCGGATAGATTTTTTATAATCGGAATATTAGGAGCCGTTTCAGCGGTTGTTTTCTTTGTGCTTACTTCAATTAGTGATTCAGTTACCCGGCAGCATTGGCCTGAAAAACTAAAAGCATGGGATCTTGCACGACGAGGATTCTTTAAAAACAAACCGGTTGGACGTTCTATAGTTATTTCAATTTTTATCGCGGGAATTTTAACAGGTTTGTGGGCTGTTTTGATCCAGCTTTTTCCGGGTACTCACATCACAGCTGATGTAAGACTGCAATCGTCTAATTTCGCATTTCCATCTGTAGCAACATTAATGGAAAATTTACTTGGCAGCTTGTTAGTAGTCATTTCTACGTTGATGATACTTGGAAATCAGCTTTATGCTGTCACAAAAGTGAAATGGATTATTCCAATGTTAAGCGGATTTATATTCGCTTTATTTCTTGAGTTTTTTGTTTCCTTAAATGTCCATCCGTTCAATTACTCTCTGATCATAAACTTTATTATTGGGGCTGCTTTTGGAGCTTTCTATATCAAGTATGGATTTTTAACAATGGTGTTATCACTATTCATTTTTATAGGCGTATTTACAACCAGAGCAGGTTGGATGATGCCAAATTCACCGGACGCCAATTTACTTTATATCTTTTCAGCATTAGTGTTCTCAATGTTGTTGCTCGGTTTTTACTTCATAGCTAAAGGAAGTGAGAAAAAAGACCTGCCCGACTATGTTCCCACGTATATCGAAGATCAAGCCAAAGAACAGAGACTTGATCAGGAGCTGGAAATTGCACAAGCTGTACAAAAAACATTTTTGCCATCCAGAGTAGAAAAGTTAACGGGGATAGATATTGCAGGGATTTGTGAGCCGGCTCAGGAAACCGGTGGAGATTATTATGATATGATATCTCTTGGAAAGAACAGGATGGCCATTGCCATTGGAGATGTAAGTGGAAAAGGGATTCAAGCCGCGTTTTACATGACTTTTGTAAAAGGGGTTCTGCACAGTTTAAGTGCGTTGATTTTATCCCCTTTGGAGTTATTGAACCAACTTAACCGTTTGTTTAAGGAAAATGCAACCAGAGGCACTTTTGTATCAATGATCTATGGAATTCTTGAAGCCGATAAGAGAGAATTAACTTTTGCCAGAGCCGGGCATAATCCTATGTTAGTTGTAAGAGCAAACGGGGATGCTGAATGGTTGATGACGAAAGGTATTGGAGTTGGGGTAGCAAATAGCCTCTTATTTATGAAAGGAACTGAAGAATATACACTCAAATTAAATGAAGGAGATGTAGCTGTTCTCTACACGGATGGAATTACTGAAATGATGAATATCAGTAATCAGTTTTATGGGGAAGATAGACTTGAAAAGGTTGTAAAAGGTGTACGAAAAGGAGCGTCCAGTAGCATTCTGAATATAATAATCAGTGATGTAAAAGAGTTTAAAGGTGTAGCGAAACAGCACGATGATATGACTCTTGTTGTTATAAAAGCTGATTCATCTGTAAACAAATAGTTTCGTATATTTAGGCATGAAAATTTTTAGAATAACATTAGTATTACTCCTTGCTTTATTAACATCGACTGTTAGCTCTGCTCAGGAATCAAACGTTGATTCCGGAGTAAAATGGCAGTCGCTTGAAGAGGCTCAGAAAAAAGCTAAAGAAACAGGAAAAAAAGTACTCATTTTCGGTTATGCTGATTGGTGTACCTACTGCATGAAAATGAGAAAAGAGACGTATCCTACTGAAAATGTTCAGAAATCATTATCGGATGACTTCATTCCTGTCCAGATCAATGGAGAATCTGAAGAAGAGATCGTTTTCAACGGAAAAACATACAAATCTTATGAGTTAGCCAGATACTTACGATTGAGTTCGTATCCTACTCATTATTTTTTGAATTCTGATGGGGAAATTATTGGAGCACAACCAGGATTTCTGCCTGCTGAAGTATTTTCTCCCCTCATGAATTATGTTTCGGAAGACCTGTTTGGAAAAGTGCCATTTCTGGACTACATGGAAAAGAAAGGAATAAAGCTTGAACAAGATTGATATGAGTCTTAGCCAGTCGGTAGAGGACTACCTGAAAGCAATTTATCTTTTGGAGACAGAAAACGAACCTGCAACAACGAATAACATTGCAGAGTCTCTTTCTGTATCTTCGGCTTCTGTTACTAATATGTTCAAAAAGCTTGCCAAGCTTAAACTTATCAATCATAAGTCGTATCGTGGTGCAGAGTTGACACAGGCCGGAGAAAAAATAGCTTTGGAAGTAATTCGTCATCATAGATTGTTAGAGCTTTACCTTAAAGAAATGATGGGTTATTCCTGGGACGAAGTTCATGAGGAGGCTGAAAAATTGGAGCACCATATTTCTGAACAATTTGAAGATAAAATTGCTGAACTGTTAAACGATCCAACCCATGATCCTCATGGAGATCCAATACCTTCTAAAGAAGGAGTTGTGCCACAAATGGCGTCACTGGCAATAACGGATGCAGAAGAAAACACATCATACATAATTGGAAGGGTTAGAGATCAAGACCCTGAATTGCTGAGATACCTTGAAAAGAGCGGGATTATACCTGGAGTTAAACTAACTGTTCTTGAAAAGGCACCTTTTGATGGTCCCGTTAAAATTATGTTGGAAGACAAAGAAACTACTATTGGTAATTCCGTAGCTAAAGATGTTTTTTTAGTGGAAAGGGATTAACTTTTTACTTGATCAGAGTCATTCTTTTAGTAAGCGTAGTTGCCCCGGCTGATAATTTATATATATACAAGCCAGAACTCATAGATGAAGCGTCAAATGTTATAGAATGCTCACCTGCCGGTTTGAATCCATTTTGAAGTGAAATAATATGAATCCCCAGCATATTATATATGTTGAGGGAGACATTTGTTGCTTCGGGGAGAGTATAAGAAATAGTGGTCGTCGGATTAAAAGGGTTAGGGAAATTCTGCTTTAAAAGTATAGAATTCGGCAAGTCGGCTTTATGCCCATTGGATGTAGCAAGCGCCAACTCATCTTGTATGCTTTCATTCACATCTTCATAATCATTATTGACAAAAGAAGAGCCTTTGTATGCAACGTTGCCATTAATGTCTATTACTACTGATCGATCATAGGCTGATGAATTTCCATAATAATCTACTAAGGTCTGGCGAGCATTTAAAAGAAGTGGATAGGTAATTCCTGTTATATTTTTAAAAGTGTTAACCTCACCAGCGCTGGTGTTCCAGGTATCTAGACCTAGAGCTACAAAATTGTCTTCGTCTTTAAAGTTTTGATAGATATCAGTTTCGGTAATTGGTCCATTATCACGACAGTGTGGGCAATTTGATCCAAAAAAGAAAATATAAACAACCTTACCTTTTAAGTCAGAAAGGGTGATCTGTTCATTACTTAAGGAAGTTAATGTGAAATCCGGAGCCGGCTCACCTTCATTAACCTGAGCAAATATTCCGTTTGAAAATAAAAAGATTAAAAGTGAAAATTGGATAATGATCTTCATCGTAATACCTCAAAGTTGGTTCAATTCAGTTTCAATTACTGATATCACAGTATCTGTATCTCTATTTACAAACTGAGTTCCCTGATAAGCTATTGTGCCATCTGCCGAGACCACAACAGAGCGGTCATAGTCAGAAGTATTTCCGTAATAATCTAGCAGGCTTTGGCGGGCATTCAATAAAAGGCTGTAACTTATTCCGGTTACACTTTTAAAGTTTTGAACGGTTCCGGCGCTTGTGTTCCAAGTATCTAAACCTAAAGCTATGAAATCGCTGTTATTTTTGAATTTTTGATAAATGTCATTCTCAGTAACCGGACCGTTATCACGACAATGGGGACAGTTTGCTCCAAAAAAGAAAATGTACACAACTTTGCCTTTTAAATCTGATAAGGTGATCTCAATGTCATTCAAAGAAGTGTAAGTAAAATTCGGAGCGACTTTTCCCTGATTGATTCCTGAAACAATATCTTCTGCAGAATTTTCTGTACAACTCAAAAATGGAACTGCAAGTAAAAATAAAAAAGGAAATATGTTTTTCATATGCTGGGGATTTAAAAGCGTGTTGTAACTCTCAGTTCTGCGCCCTCAAAGTCGAGGATCTCGTAGCAAATTCCGGATGTACAAGCCGGGCCACCTCTTCTTTTACCTACGAATAGAGCAATGGAATTGGATGTGTTCACTCTATAAAGAGCATTAAAGCCCAACCAGGTTCTTGGATCAGTCTCTATTCGCGGAAAAGTGTTTGGGTTGTCAGTTAAACCGGGCTCTGTAGTAGCTTCAAAAATTGCAGCGAAATTCAGACTAGAATTTAGAGAGAAGGATATAGAGCTAAAGTAATTCTCGATCTTTTTGGGTTGAAAACTCTCCTCATAGGTTTGATATTGAAGATCAAGAATCAGGTTTTTTGAGTTTCCAAAGCTTTTATCTGAGATCAACCCAACCGAGATTCTGTTTTTCTGTAGTTTTGGTTCATCATTAGCGAAGTCTACGAAAGATTTAAGAGTAAACTGATCGGTTACTTTGAAAGTGCCTTCTAAAAAATATTCTCTATACTCATTTCTTCGGAAGACTTCATTAACGGTATAAGCATAGTTAGCAACAATAGAATGACCATCATCAAAAGAGTAAAATAATTCAGCTTGAACTCCATGTTCGCTTGAAGTATTGGGCACATGAGTACTTCTGTTCAATACAGGATATGTATGTTCTTTAATAAGAGATGGGGGATCGTTAAATCCTGAAGAACCAAGGCGGAAATTACTATAATTTTTGTACTCAAAACTTCCTCCAAAAGAGCCTTTATAATAATTTACTCCAGAGTATAGCGCATAACTTTGATCTGATTTAAAAGAAAGTAATTCAGAATCAGTATTAAATGCATATTCCCCAAAAAGTTGAAAATTTACGGGGAGCTGGATATTGGTAATGATAGAAGCGTATGAAGAAAAATCGCTATTATTAGGAGTGTTTACGCGGATTAAAGCACCACCAATCGAAACCATATCATTGGGATAAAAAGTTGCTTGCAAAGCTTCTATTAAATCTGGGCGCCTAACAGAATCGGGCTCAAAGTTTGGAGGTAGTAAATTTTGAAGAGCTTCGGAACGGATCGCTTTAAACTCAGCCCAATCTAAATTGATATCAAAAGCGACACCTTCCAGATCACGAAAAAAAGCATATCTGGTTCTTGAAAACTCATCCTCATACACAGAACCGGGAATTTCATAGCTTCTTAGAAGCAATCCACTACCTAAGGTTTCATAAAAGTTTCCAACTCTAAGTCTGAAAGTATCATCCTGGAATTGAAATCGCTTTTGAGTGAATTCGAAATAGTTAGCCTCACTTACAGGGGTAAGAAATTGCTCTGCTCTACCAAAAAAAGAAAAATTTCCTTGGTCATAATAAAGGTTCAATTGATTGTAAGATGTTGTGAGGTCAGAATCTTCTTCAAATGGTAAATTACCATATTGGAATTCAAAAGTATTTGTACCGTACAATTGGGCTTTTAAATCAGAAATAGAAATTATCGCTAGTATGCTGCTAAGCAAAAGTAAATAGGTGAATTTTTTCATTCTTCAAGAAGCTCAAGAATTTTATTTTTTATCTCAACTTCTTCGCCCGATTTATAACCTTCATGGAAATAAAGGATCTCATTATCGGCGTTTACGATCAAAAGGGTTGGAACAGCAGTAACCCTGAGTCTGGCCATTACAGAACTATCCGAATCTCTAAGAACAGGATACTCAACTCCTAAAGATCTAATAAAGGGTTTAACTTTGGCTTTATTTCTGGGGCCGTCAATTGAAATTCCGATAAACTGAACATCGCTGTCTTCAAATTCTTCGTCCATTTTTACAAACTCGGGAATGGACTTAACGCAAGGCTTACACCAAGTTGCCCAAAAATCAATAACGGTCAGGTTTTTTCCTTTTATCTGATTGTAGCTAACTGTCCGGTTTTCAAGATTCTTTAGCCTGAAATTTGGAACCTCATTTATTTCGGATTCAAATCCTCCAAGAAAAAGGGTTAAGAGTAATAGATATTTCATGAGACTCTTTTTTCTTAAAAGATGTACAATACACATTGTAAAGGTATCACGAAAATATAAAATCGGGAAAGACGTAAGATGGTTTTAAAAAAAGTCTTACATCTTATGTCTTAGATCTTACATCTATACTCTACTCAACCCAATCAGCAATAAATACATTTGTAGATCGGTCGCCACCGTTAAATCGGTTAGATGAAAAAACCAGTTTTTTTCCGTCATGAGAAAACATAGGGAAGGAGTCGAAAGTATCATCAAAAGTGACCTGCTCTAAACCTGTTCCATCAGGATTGATCATAAACAAGTTGAAAGGGAATCCTCTGGTAGAATTATGATTCGAAGAAAAAATTATTTTTTCACCTGAAGGGTGGAAGAACGGAGCCCAGTTAGCATTTCCCAATTCGGTGATCTGACGCATGTTAGTTCCGTCGATGTTAACAAGGAATAATTCCATATTGGTAGGCTCAACGAGTCCTTCAGCCAACAATGAAGTGTACTTTTCTATTTCTTCCTCTGTTTTTGGTCGAGAAGCTCTGAAAAGTAATTGTTTACCATCCGGACTAAAAAAAGCACCGCCATCATAGCCAAGTTCATCTGTTATCTGAACTACATTTGATCCGTCAATATCCATAATGAATAATTCCAGATCGCCTGTTCTCATTGAGGTAAAAACAATTTTACTGCCATCCGGAGATACAGTTGCTTCTGCATCATAACCAGGAGTTGTTGTTAAAGTGTCTATGATCTCACCATCAAGATTAGCTCTGAAAATATCGTACCCTTCATAAATTGGCCATACATAAGCTCCACCGGGTCCACGTTCAGGAACTTCAGGACATGCAATGTCAGCTAAATGAGTTGAACCGTAAACAACTGTTTCATCGGGTAAGAAATAAGAACACGTAGTTCTTCCAAGGCCTGTACTTATAATCGGAGCTTCAAAGCCGGGTTCATTTTCTTCAGCATCCATATAAAATATCTGATCACATTCAGTCTCCCACTCAGGGTTATTCGCCTGAAAAACCAATTTAGTGTTATCATAACTCCAATACGCTTCGGCATTATCACCGCCAAAGGTAAGCTGTTTAATATTTTTTAAATGGGTCTCTTTTTCGTACCTGAGAGCATCATTTTCTTTGGATGTACAGTTAAAGAGGAGTGCAGCTAAAAGAACCGGATAAATAGACTTCATAGTATAGTTTGATAAAATTTTCAGCCTTAAAAATACCACAAATTTATTTATAAAATGAAGTTTATAAATATTAAAGATCGGAACGAACAAAGCAGGCATGTCCTATAAACGAGTAACAATATTAACAAACCGAAAACAATGAAGAACTCAAAAATTATATTATTCATCACAATTGTAGCATTGACATTTGCTGCTTGTTCAGAAAAAACCAAAACAGAAGCTGAAAAAGCAGGCGAACAAATTGAAAATACTGTTCAAGCTATGGGAAATGATTTTGAAGCTAAGAAAGATCAGTTTATAGTTAGTGCAGAAAAAGAGATCGAAGAAATAAATGAGAAAATTGAGAAGCTCGATAAAAAAATCGAAGATAATTCGAATGAAGTAGAAAGAGAAACAAAGGAAGCACTACAAAGCTTAAAAGACGAAAAAGAAGAGCTGCATCAAGAACTTAGCGAACTGGAAAATGCTTCAAAAGAAAACTGGGAGCGATTAACAGCAAGTATTGAAGAAGGATTTGAAGACCTTAAACGAGGTTATAACAGCTTGCTTGAAGACATGAAAACAAGCTAAATTTTCGTAAAGAATAATCCACTAAAAGCCCTTTCTAGCAGAGGGCTTTTTTTATGGATCAGATTTTTATTTGAAGAGTAGCATAAAAGGTTCTTGGGGGAGAAGGGATGATTCCCGGACCGGGGTAACCCGTTGCTCTTCTGGTAAAATAGGATGCATTAAGAACATTGTTTATACCTGATTCAAACGAAAATTTTCTAAATGAATAGGAAAGAGAGATATCCATTACGGAATAAGAGGGAATCTCTCCTTTAATACCACTTTGGTTATCTCTTGCATTTTGGATGGCATTTGAAGCATCCGTGAATTGCCCGGAGATATAACTGTATTGCAGCGAGCCCATAACGTTTTTATATCCAAAATTGATGCCTGATTTAATGTTTAAAGCAGGAACAAATTCTACATTATTGCCTTTTATTCCTGCAATTTCAGAATCCAAATATTGGGATTGGGTAATAGCTGTATTGGCAAAGATAGTGAGCTTTTTGTCAGGGTGTGTTGTATTAAAAACCGAGAACAGATCGATCTCGATAAGGCTTTCTAAGCCATACATAAAAGCTTCTCCGATGTTGCCCCGAAAACGAACTATTCTCCCTGTTTCTTCCTGCTCTCCATCTGCGTTGGTTCGGGTTTCTGCTCGTAAAACTTCTCCCAATCGGTTTTCATACAACAATCCGAAGATGCCAACATCGTAAGAAATAGTATTTCCGATTTTGCCCCTAACTCCGAAATCTGACGAAAACCCACTTTCATCGGTAATATTAGGATCAACCTGAAAACTGGGGTTAATAATTCTGATATCGTTAAAAGTGACAGAGCGATAGTTCTGAGAAAAATTTCCATAAAGATCTGTGGTTGTGTTGGGCTGGTAACTGAGTCCGATTCCAAGCAATACAAAATTTCGTTCAAAAGTTTTCTCTTCTTCAAAGGTTTGGTTTTGAATAGGATTTCCTGCCAGATCGAAATTCACCCGTTTATAAGAACCTTCACTTTGGGTTTTGATAAATTCAAATCGAAAGCCGGGAGTGATGGAAAAATTGTCTCTTACATAAAAAATATGCTCTCCGAACAACGCAAAGTTCTGATTGGGAAAGGTGAAATCAGATTGTCTCGGGTAATTCGGGAACTCCTCATCTGCTAAAGAAAAATCAGCTTCACTTGATGCTGTTCCTGGTCCCTGAACCGAAGTATTCTTTGATTGGTAATATTTTGATCCTATAAGAAAGACCGCATTTTTGTTCCCAACTTTATACCGCTGAAGAAAACGAGTTTCAATACCCCAATTATTGAAATCACCTAAGATCAGATCACGTGGTTCATTTGGGTCGTCTTGTTGAGAAACTCTGTTTGTTCTGAAACCAACGGATTTTCTGGAAGCATTTAATCCGAAGGCAGTAACACTCAGGCGACTTTGGTACGTAAATCTATGATCAAGTTTTATAGATGCCAGCTTCCAGTCAACTTCGAACCAATTTCTTTCTCTGTTGCTGAAATTGGGATCGGTGTAAAATTGAGCATCAGTAAGTCCGCCGGGTTGTTGAGCCAAATAGTTCAGGTAAGTGAAATCGGCACTAACAGAAGTTTTCTCAGATATAGAGTATTCTGTAATTAAATAGATATTGTCAGACTCAAATTCAGAATTTGGACGAAATCCGTTCCCGGATTTCCGATTATAATATCCGTAATAACCTAGTTTTTTATAAGTGCCGCTCAAACTGTTATGAGAAGTAAACAGTGCATTTGAGCCAACGGTTTGACGGGCTGTGAATTCGGCAACTTTGTTTTCAACCGGAGATTTCATTCTAAAGTTAACTAAGCCTCCGAATTGCGTCCCGTACTGTAACGAAGCTGCTCCGCGGATGACCTGAATTTCTTCGAGCGCCTCGGCGGGAGGTGTGTAATAACTTTCGGGATAACCCAAAACATCAGCGCTTATATCGTATCCATTTTGTCGAATATTGAAGTTGGAAGATCGGTTAGGATCCAGTCCACGTCCTCCGATGTTTAGCTGTAATCCGGCGTCATCAGACTCAAAAATATTTAAACCTGAAACCTGACTGTAAATTTGACGGGCATTATTTGAAGAAGTATTTACTGTCATTTGGCTTAGATCAACAACTTCATTCTTTTTACCGGCATAAATAGAAGTTCCTTCCACTTCACGAAGTCGTTTTATAGAAAAGATCCGCTCTCTTTGGTTTACAACAGCTACCTCAGAAAGTTCACCCGAGAGCTTACTTAACTTGATATTCAGGACTTCGTTCTCAGATCCTAATTGTATTACTCTGTTCGTGATCTCATACCCTAAAGCAAAAAAGAACAAGTTGTAATTTCCATAGGATAGATTCGCAATCTGAAAATATCCTTCTTCATTCGGTTCATAGGATTCCCCGGAATTCTCCTCAAAAATAGCAACTTCCGACAAAGGTTCACCGGTTACCTTATCTGTTATGTATCCCGAAATAGAATACTGACTAAATGCAGGAACAGAGATAAGGCAAAATATTACGAATATGCTAAAGTCCTTTAATCTCATCGTTGAAAGGAAGTATCCATTTTTTGGGTTTCAAATTTCTTTTAATTGTTGTGAGATCGATCTCAGGATCAATATATGGTGCACTTCTTCTGCCATTAAGAGCAACATAACTCTCAACATAAATTTCCGGATCATCGATTCCCTGATTCTGATAATATTCTTCCAGATGGTGTGCATATTCAAGAATGAAATCAGGCTGGGTTGACATCTGTTTTTCCTGAAAGCGAGTCAAAAACTCGGTGTTATCTACGTAAAATCTTTTCCGCGTTTCCGGATCTACAACCTTGAAATTTGTATATCCTGCTTTTTCAATAAGCATTACCCGCCATGAAAATCTGTAACCCTCTTCAGTCCAGAATAATTCTCCCGGATACCGCAAATATCTGAATGGAAATAAGAGTTGAAAAAGGAAGAATGCACCTACAATGCTAAGACTGAATTTCTTGGATATTGAGCTTTTAAATGAATATCGCTCAGAGTTGTTAAAAGCATCTAGATCTATTTTGAGGAATGTGGAAATACGGTCAAGAATTCGGGTATGTAATCCGGCATCAAAAAAGATCAAAGCGCTTATGATCATGATGTAAGGAAACATTCCAATTGGGAACAGAATCCGGGTTAGAATGTGAAAAATAACGACAAGAATAAAAGCGAAGATTCTGGTACGTTTGAATAGAAGTAAAAAAGGAATAGACAGATCATAAAGAGCACCTCCCCATGCAAAAGCAAAATGAACCCATGATTGTTGCAACAGATCGCCTAGTAACGGAATGGAGTATTTTGCAGGAAGCCAGATCTTTAAAGGCATTGCCTGAAAAAGCCAGTCTGAATTCAATTTTGCTAATCCAGCATAGAAGTAAACAATAAACAAAAGTAATTTAATAACATCGATTGTCCAGCTTGGTATAAACTCAGCTTTAAGTTTTGGGTTTCTGGCTGCATCAACAGAGAAGTAGGAATTTGCCGGCAGAAATATCATCAAAAAACTGAGAATGCTGATGAAATAATAGTGATTTAGATAGGTGGTTTTGTCCATCAGTTCTATAAAAGTAAAACTGAGGAAAAAAGTAATGACAGCAAATCTGTATTTGAAACCCAGTGAAATAAAAATGGCAGAAAGCCCACATACAGCAAAAATTAAATAGGTCCATTCGCCGGGTGGTTGAACCCATTCAAAGCCATAATAGGAGAAGAAGAAATCCGGTTCGATATACAGTTTTTGTATCCATCCGTTTAGTGCAAACCGAACAATGTTTATAAGCATTAACAAGCCGAAAAAAACACGAAAAACCGCTAGAGGAGCGGCTTTCGAATAAGAATTAAGATATGTATTAATTGAAGCTGTACTCAAAGATCAATCACCGTCAGCATCCACGTAGTCTACATTAATATTTAATGCCTGAAGCATATCCACTTTCATGAGGATTACATTTTTTTGGAGCTCATCATAAGTTTGCAGCATTAAAGAATTATTCGTCTCAACCTGATCAACAAAACTGGAATTCAAATTTTGGGCTTTTGTTCTACTTGCTTCGAACTGCTGATTGATAAGCTGGGTCAGGTCAGTACCGTTTTTTATGGTATTAAGAAAATCCAGATAATTACTCAGGCTTGATCCGGTAGTTTCTGAATTAAAATGCTTCCCGTTAAAGAAGTTCTGAGTTGCAGTTAACGACTCCAGAAATAGTTCTTTCGAGAATTCACGGCTGTAAACACCTTCTACATTTTGAGGAAGTGGAGTTCCGGAAAAAACACCGGCAGGAATTCCGATTTTACCTGCTCTAAGGTTCTTTTCATAGTAAAAGATATAATCATTTACCATCATGTCGATGGATGAGTTGGCTCCGTTTCCTGAATTATTTACAAACTCATGGCGATAACTTGAATTCCAGTCATTTAAAACTATATCTGTGAGTGAGTCGATTCTGGTAACCAAATCCACTACATAATTTCGGTAATCAGAAGAGTTTTCTCCGGAATTATAAAAAGCGAGAATTTCTGAATCACTTTCTGCCAATCCGTAAAGCAAATAGTCCAGAGCCGGAAAACCTTGTTGATCTATCTGAGAAGGAAGATTCAAATTATACTCTCCTTGCCCGATATTCTCTTTTACTTCTGCAGTATCGACCGGGTAAATGTTGAGATTGTTTCGGAAACGAATTTCCATTGTTTTAGGGGTCTCGAACATAGACACTTGTTGCCAAGCAAGGTAACCGGCTTTCCATGAATCACGAAGTGCTTCTAAAGCTTGTTGATCGGGGTTTCCTGCAAAATTATTACCGGCAGTTTTGAGGGATTCTGTCTTTTCTGAAAAGTCCGTTAAAGCAGGAATGATGATATTATCAGCCCAGTTTTCAAGTATGGCTTTTCGATCAAAATCGTCAGGATCAGGTCCTGATGGATTTGTTTCTGTACAACTTGAAATCAGAAGTGAAACCGACAAAAAAAGAAGGAGATAACGTTTCATAGAAAATAAAAAAGCTGCTAATAATTGTATTAGCAGCTTGGTCCTTAAAATTTAGTTTGCAGCTTCTTCAATAGTGAAATTGAATTTTGAAGCGATAGATGTTGAAATATTTTGAAGTGTTTGAACCTGAACATCCCACAATCCATTTCCTTCTTCAAGAGCAGCTAAAAAACCATCGATTTCTGATTTAGTTAAATAAGAATCGGTCGTATTTGGCACTCTGCTGAATTGAAGACTGAACATAAAACCGTATGCTTCAGAGAGATCGTGAAACGCCGCACCATAATTGGTTGGAGTTTCCTGTAAAGCATTAATTCCTGATTCTAAATAATATACTGCTCTTACTGCCAGAACTGTAGAAATTCTGTTTCTGAGAATAGTGGCTTGCTCATCTCTGAGGTCGTAGTCATTTTCAACAATTGCTGCACGACCTAAAGCATAGGCATCGAAAATTTCCTGAGCTATTCCTTGGAAATCAGGATCGCTGTTAACTTTTCCAACATATTCGTTCAGGAAGTCATCATCTTCACCAATAGTGGCTAATGGTTTTGCTTTGTTTTGAGATACACCAAATAAGTAACCATAAGCTTCATCCCACTTACGCTCCATGTTTGTGTAAGCTTTTCCGTCCAGAGTAATTTTAGCTGTATTTTCTTCAATATTATTTCCTGCATCTAATACCGAAACGCTTACATAGTTATTCAGAATTTGATCCGTCATTAAAGCTCCGATCAATCCTTTAGCAAGCATTTGATTGTACTCAAATCCTTTTGCGCTGACATATCTTGTAGATGTCCCGTCATTGATTTGTCCTGCTATTCCGGGCTGTGCTTCTACATTTTGATTTGGAAATACTTCATTTATCTGAGCCGAGATCCATGTTTCAAATTGATTTTTTAATTCAACACTGGTTGCGGTATTAGAAGAATAAAAATCAGTAGAAGCAGCAACTTTACTCTTTACACTTTTTGTTGCAGCATTTAGATCAGGATCTGAATATGGATTTGCATCTCCACCGTTGGTAGTTTGGTTGCGATACATTTCCAGTAAAAGTTCTTCCGTTGAATTATCAAAGTCTGTCATGGCAACGGAAAGCTCAGTAGCCATTTTGATGCGTGTTGTTTGTCCTGAGAACGAAACAGTCGATTGTCCATCACGGGTAAATTCATAAGATTCAGGAGTAGCGATCTCGTCGTTAGTATTATTAGTATCGCATGAAATGGTGAAAATAAATGCTGCAAGAATCAGCAGGCTTTTAGATAGATTCATCGTTTTTTGAAGAATTGTAGTTGTAAGTTTTATTTAGAACGAATCTAAGTTAAGGATTTTTTCAAACGACCACAACCTTTATGTAGAATAAATCTAAATAAAATTAAAAGTGGGATTGGCTACAATTTAAAATACAAATGAGGCAGATAAGGAGGCACCAAAATTTGAGGAAGTGTCTAAAGAAACGGTAGGATTTATAACAAATTTGCTCTGATTGAGGACATTTGCAAATATCCCGACGCCAAACTGAAAGAGAAAAAACTTTTCATCTGAAACATATGTATTCCCGCTTCCGGCAACCTGGCTAAAAGGAATGAAAGAAACTCCGAATAAAGGAATTGTACTAAAGGTATTCGGTTGTTCTTCTTTATAAGCAAAAGTAAGTCCAGCCCCAAAACTGGATGCGGAAATTTTCATATTCTGCATAAGAACCAGACAAGGATAGTGCTATTTCAATTGGAAAGTCTTCTTGAGTTTTACTCCCCCATAAGGTTAGACTGCCGCTGATTCCGTCAGCATCAGATGCCGATTCTTCTTCAGATTCCTGAAGATGTATTTTCGAATACTGAAATGAGACATCTAATTTCTTATTCAACGAAAAAGAAGTTCCTATTGAAAGAATTGAAACGTCTTCAGCAAAAGAAAACGAAGGCGTTATGGCAAGAGCAAATCGTTCTTTATCTAAATAAAGAGACTGTGACATTAAAAAACTGCTAAATAAGAAAGCAATTAAAAAGGGGAAAAAGATTCTTTTCATAAATTTAGTTCTTCTGATCTCCGGTGGACAAGTGTTCAAAAACCTGTGTGAAAATGCTTTTTCCAATCTTGAGAAACCGTTCCTGATTACCAAGCGCAAGATATCCAAGCACAGACCGGAGTTCTTTGAGCAGAACAGGTGGGTTTGTGATCAGTGAATCTTCAGCAATGATATGATCCCAATCCATTTTCTTTTGAAATTTAACACCGGCCTGTACCATTGAAATATAGTACACATTTGCCATCAATCCGTAACCAATAGTTGTAGGATGTAATCCATCCAGACTAAAAATTCCACCTTTTATGATCTTTTTGTCTTTATCCAGTCTTAGAAATTCTGTGTTGATCGTGGCTTCATCCTTGTGATTTACCAAATGAGCGGTTGCAGGGTTTCTTTTTAAAGCGTTAACAAATTCTTTAGGGTAACCTCGTAATAATTCTCCGCCCAGTCTTCTGTTTGCCATACCTGCAACATTTCTGGCAACCGGAACTACAAACCAATCATATTCTTTGGCCACTTTTTTAATGATGTTGTTGAATTCGTCCACTGCCATATCAATTTGAATGGCTTCATCTTTTGTAAGAAATGGATGCTTCTCAGGATCAAAGTCCTCATCCCAGATCCAGAAACGTGTGTAGTAATCGAAATAACCTAAGGCTTTTTTTGAAACGCTGGAGTTTACACCTCGAATGACCGGTGGAATAGTGGGATACGGGATGGTAGGTACAAAAACCCGTTTTGCTCCGATCTTTGAGATTCGTTCAGCTAGTTCCCTGTATTCCATTTCAAAATGCTCCGGGCGATAAATAGAATGCTTTCTGTTCGGTGTAAAAGCTTTCATGTCTTCCGGTTCCGACCAGGTCAGATTTAAATTCACCACCGATCCCAAAGCATTATTATGACCTAAGCAAACGATCAGATTTTCAATGCCGCCATCTTCCTGAAGAATATTGGCATTATCGATTTGAGAATTCTCTTGAAATTTATTTCCAAGCGTCGGATTAAGCACCAGCCTGGATGTAGTGTACTTTGCATGTTCGGGAAGCACACCAAAAACCGAAAAGCTTTCTTTTGTGTTTTGAATATATTCTCTGCTTTTCCTTTCGTTTACGATCCATGAATCATTAACTGCAAACCCCCAAATGGCCTGGTTATGGTAGGGAGTAAATTGATCTACTCTCAGGTCTTTCATTCCCCCTTCCCAGTATTTTTTTATTCGTTTTAGTGTTTTAAAAGTGTGTGTAGCAGCCGAAAGATATTCATTCCAATTTATTTGACTGCCAAATTCTTCTGAAAGTCCACGGATCAGAACTTCAAGATTGATCGGAATTCCGGCTTGGGCAGTAAAATTAGGTTGATCAAATCGAGGAGCTGGCTCAAAACAACTTGCTATAAAAGAAGGAAAGTTGATATCAGTACGATAAATACCACCGTTGTTAAAACCTTGAGAAAGGCTATCACCGATTACGACCAGTTTATGTTTTGGATCTTTTTTTCTGAACATTAATAAGAAGTCCCCTCTGGAGAGGGGATTTAGGGGTGTGTTTCTTTTTAAAATTGCGACTAATTAAGCAAATCACAAAATGAAATTTTTGGAAGCCACAGAATCACTAAAGCACAGAAGAAATTATAGGTGTATTTTATTCGAAAATATAAATACCTCAAAAATTTAGTGATTTTGAGTTTTTGTGGCGAATCAAAGAAGCATGAATAATACCGATAAAAACCGACTACAAGCTTTCCGTGAAGAGAGAGCAGAATTAAACGAGAAAACCCTAAATGCCGGACATCTTGGAATCAAACGGTTCTTTAACATGGATGCCAACACCTACCGGGATGGCGCGTTGGATTCCAAAACCAAAGAGTTGCTTGGACTTGTTGCTTCTTCCGTTCTTCGATGTAATGATTGTATCGATTATCATTTGGAGCAATGTGCTAAAACCGGTTCCACCAAAGAGGAAATTCTGGATGCTATGAATGTTGCTTTAATTGTTGGCGGTAGCATTGTGATTCCTCATTTACGAAGAGCAGTTGAAACCATTGAGTTGCTGGAAGATGAAGGAGCTTTCCAAAAACAATAACCAACATTGAACACCCAAATTTCAAATTAGTTGGCTTAGATATAGAGAATGGGTGCTCTTGTCATTTCGACCAAAGGGAGAAATCTAAAAAATTTCTTTAGAGCAGATAATTAGGTTTTTCGTTGCACTATAAATTGTAGATGTTAGATAGTTCGCTGACAAAAATCGTCCTGTTTCTAATAAACCTCTGTTTTTCAGAAAAAGCTTCAAACTACACCGACCTTTAGAATTATTTGCGAGCCAAGAACGCAATGAAATCGACGGCTCCGAAGGAGCAATCATTACACTCTGGTTGATTTGTGAATATGTTCAGTTTGAACGAGGACCTTTTGTAATGATTAGTCGATGTAATGGAGTTCGCGCCAATAAT
>Ga0207417_1000017_pt1 | contig 100932 bp, 102 predicted proteins | sample MalvirmetagMSP82_FD_184225 | JGI IMG/M metagenome (GOLD analysis project Ga0207417, IMG submission 184225) | Marine viral communities from the Deep Pacific Ocean - MSP-82 (SPAdes) | ecosystem: Environmental > Aquatic > Marine > Oceanic | place: Pacific Ocean | collected 2011-04-19
GCATTCGGAATTGGACCCTCGGCCCTGACCGAAACCATGATTATGCTCAATAAGCATTTCGCCAATGCTGCCTAATCCCCCAACTGGGTGACGCCGCGCGGCCGTGCCCCATGTTTGCAACAGAGCCTTCCCAATGCCGGCGGGGCGACACCCAGATCCTGTCGCTGCGGTCCGGCTCCAACCATGTGGCGACCCTCGAACTGCTGATTACCGACTTGCCGGGCAATTCCCTCAATATCAACGTCGGCCAGTTCAAGGCCCGTGGAAATGTCAGGCCCAACCCCGAAGCCTTCGCAGTGCTACGCGACTTCCTCGCCGACCTGCGCGACGGGCTTCACCCGGTGGCGATCAAGGAACTTGCCGCGCATCGCGATGCCGTAGCCGATGCCGATGACTACTATTATCGGCGTAGCAGGCTCACCCTCGACCATGCCCGCCGCGCCTGGCCACTCTACCGCGTTCTGCTCCCGCGTGGCGCGCCGGAGACCTACGACGAATGGTGCGAGCATTCCGGACTCACCGCCGCGCTCGATGATATTCTCAGCGCGCTCGCTCGATCGCTCTGCACCTCCGATCAAAGAGAACTCTATTATGAACCCTTTTGATCACGCGCGCTCTTCCGCGCGAGTCCATGGCGGCCGCTGGCAGGATTACCACCCGATCCACGCCTGGTTCGACGCCACCAAGGCCGCACACTGCCATTTTACACACCGCGCGCTGCGCCACCACCACGAAGGGATCGCCGAAGCGGTTACCGTCTTCGGAGACACGATCACCAACGCGGATGGCGCAGAAATCGAGGTTCGTGCGATCGCCGTCCAGCATATCGAGGAAGACTGCAGCTATCTTCCCTCCGCTGCGGATTGGCTCGACGATTTCGACACGCCAGACTGGCTTCACGTCCCGATGCCCGACGCAGAACACCTCTCCCGAACCAGTGCGCGGCGCTTCGGCGGCGAGGAAACCGACTATCTTCCGCTTCATCGCTGGTTTCTCGAAACAGCATCGTGGGCGAACACGCCCGCCCACCTCATATTTCGTCACCATGCCTTCGGAATATATGAGGCCGAACACCGCTTTGGGCCGGCGATCGACAACGGTGCATCTGGAGCACCAACGCGTGTGGTTGCCGAACAGCATGTCCGTACGATGCTTGGCCGCATGCCCGCCGCGCCCGATTTCCTGCGACGGCTGAAGGGCCAGCGTTGGATGCTTCAGGCGACCTCACCGGCATTGGTCGGCTTGACCTGATACTCCGCTGCACAAGCAACCGCGGGGGAGAGGGAAGGGGGCGAGGAATGGGAGCCGGGATCGGAATGCCGGTCATTCCACCGGATTTTCCCATTTTTTTGGAGGGCTGCACCATGGCCAACAACTATCTCAAACTCTCCTTCGTCTTGACGCCGACGGGTGAGGAAGAAGCATTGCTCGACGAATGCCACGCGCTGTCGGAAGAACTTGCCGATATCGACGAAGATGACCTGGCAGCACGCTACGATGCGATGTCGGACGCCTTCAAGGCAGCCTTCCCGCCACCGCCGGATCAATCGGAGGAGCCGGACCAGCCCCCGCCCGATCCGTTCGCATCCTTTCTCGAGCTGTTCAGCGATCAGGATTTTCCAACCTTCGACTGCGAGTATTTCGGCAGTGCGGAGGTTGACGGCTATCTGATCGCCGGAACTCAGGCAGATCCCCATGCGATCGCCAGCCTGATCCAGAAATGCGCACCCAGCGTTCTGCCCTTCGGTTTCGAGTGGTCCCAGGATTGCGACCGCCTGCGGCCCAGCGAATTCGGCGGCGGCTACTACATTATCACCGACGATGATATCATCGGCGGCAGCACAAGCTGGCTTATGCGCGGGCAGATTGACGCGCTGAAGGAGCCCCCAATCACTCACACAAACAGCGTGACGCTCAAAACAGTCGTCAATGACCCCCAGGCCCTCTGGGATCAGACGTTCAAGCTCTTCATTCGCGACCATCTGCCATACAAGGTGTTCGACCCATCAGAGCCCACTCGGCTCGCCGATGAACTGCTCGACAAGTTCACCGCGCTATGTGGACCACGCGACCATGCCGATCCCGCTGCTTGTCTGCGCATTTGCTTCGATCCACGCGACGATATTCCCGGCGTCGAGCTGGTAAAGATCACCGCCGCCGCCCAGGATGATCCCCAATCCCTCGATATCGAAACCTGTCTCGTCCTCACGACCGGACATATCACCCAGGAAACCGCGCAAAAGCTTGACGACTGGGGTTCGCGCGGAAGGCTCGACGTCCCCCTGACCATCGGCAAGACACCCTACGGCTGGTTCATCCCGGTTTCCTGCGCCGACCCCGATACACTTGGAGGCCTGCCGGCCGATCTCCTGGCGGTTATGCGTTTCACCCTGACTCGCGGTTGCGATCATCTCCTGCTCGACTGCGACGGACCGGCCGTCGACGGACTCGACTCCTATGAGTGGTGAACGGCTGCCCCACGCTATGCAGCGAACAGTCCACTTGCCCCTCAGAGAGGGTCTACGAACACTCGCCAATGCGGCACAAACTGCTGCACATTACGCGGCACATACGGCGATCAAGACAATTGGAGGCAGAGGAGAGGGGGAATGGGAGGGTTACGCCCCCCTATGCCTGGAGTTCCTTATGCCAATCTCCGACAACGGTCCGCCACGCCATACCGACGGCCGGATAGACCGCCGCTACTGCATCCGGCTTGAATTCTGCGGATATGCCGAACGCCGCTTCGTCATCCGTTTTTGCGATACCTATGTTGGCAATGCTCCGATGCGCGCCGACGCAAACGCCCTGGCACGGGCCCATTCGAGCGAGCGGCGCCGGAACATGCTCGAATGAACGCCACCTATTCCGTTTCATCAACAAAAACGGCGAAGCGTATGACGGCCTCCCGGCCGACAACAAGAGGAGGGGGAGGAGCAGGTGTGTTCCCATTCATAGGAGACACCCGATGTTCGATCCCGCCGCCCGTCACCATAAGGCTCTAGCCGCCCGCTCTATTGCCACGATCGCGGAAGCGCTCACCACGCTCAACGCCGCAGTTGCGGATTGCGAAAAGTCCCGGCACCAGATCGATCAAGATCCCGCCGTGCTTCTGCTCGCCCGCCACATCGGTTGCCTTGCCCTTGAAGACAGGCCCGAACAAGCCGTGCTGCGCACGGCCTGTATGGAAGCCATCTCCGCCCTCGGGAAAACCCCGATGCTGATTGCACTGGCCAAACGAGGCGTCTCCTACGACGCTGATGCCAAAGCCACCTTCCATGCCGAGGGACGCAAGGCCATCAAACGCCTCGCTGCTGCCCTCGGCCTTGCCCGTGGAAGCCACCAAGTGCGTTTCTGCCAGGGCGGCATCGCCGTCGCCGGTGAAATTATCCTTCACTCCGATCAAATCTATGTCCAGCTCTCCATCGGACTGATGGGCCGTGGCCACGATGTGATGTTCCGGCGTGTCGAGGGCCGAAACGACTATACTGGCGGCCCCAATCATTGGGCTTCGATCGACGAGCTCCTCGATCCTGACACCCTGGCAACCCGCATACGGCATGAATTGCGCCTCGATGGCCCCGCCGATCTCGCCGCCTGACGCGGCACGTTCCCCAACATCCCGATCATATCCGGAGACGCAACATGCGTATCAGCCATCTCCAGGCGCTCGCCGATATCGTCCTCGGCGATCCCGAAGCGCTTGCGCTTGCCTATCACGAAACCATCACCGGCGCCGAGCCGGTCTTCGAAAGCGATGCGGCGCGCGGCCGCTTTGCGGTCGCGCTCAAAGCGGTTGGCATAGCGACCGACGCTGCGCGTTTTCAAGCGGCTTATGCGAAGCTGCAACAGAGTGCCGACCGAAAAGACGAGCCGGTTGAGCCGGCCTGCCGCGATTGCGGAAGCACCAACCTGACACGCGACGCCTTCGTGGCCTGGGATAGCGATACCCAACAATGGGTGCTGAGCGCGACCTACAAGTCCACCACCTGCCATGCGTGTGACGCCGAGAGCGACGATCTCTGCCGTTGGAAACCGATCAAGGATCGCCTTGACGAACTATCATCGCCGGCATCGCAATGACGGCCCCCGCCAGTCCGCCGGTCATCGTCGCCTGGGGCGCCGGCGTCGACTCCACTGCCATGATCCTCGAAATGGCAACACGGCGCGAACGCATCGACATGGTGCTGATCGCGCAAATGCCAGAAAAACCCGAGACCCAGGCCTTCATTCCGGCGTTCCGTCGCTGGATGGACGATCGCGACATCCCAAATAAGATCGTCGTCAACAGGCCGCGGCGTTTCGGCACATCCCCGGCCTATTTTGACCTTCTCGAAGCCTGTCTGGTCAACGGCGCTCTCCCATCGATCGCCTTCGGCCGGGGAACCTGTTCGCTCCGCTGGAAGGTCGGCCCACAGGATGCCTGGACCAAAACCTGGCCCCCGGCACAGAAGGCCTGGGCTGCCGGTCAGAAGGTGATCCGGCTCATCGGTTTCGACAGCAGCCCGCGTGACAGCCGCCGCTATGCCCACGCCGAAAGATATTCCAGCAGTCTCTACACCTATCGCTACCCGCTGCGTGAATGGGGCTGGGGCCGCGACGCCTGCAACGAACGTATCCGACAAGCCGGGTTCGAGGTGCCGGCAAGCTCGTGCTTCTTTTGCACGGGCATGCAGTGCAACGAGGTTCGCGCTCTGCCCGCATGGTGCCTGAGGCTCATCATCCTCATGGAAGCCCGCGCGAAGCCGCGGCTGAAATCCTGCGAAGGACTATGGCGCTCGACCACCAAGGGCTTGCGCGGCCGTGAGGCGCGGCCTGGATCAATGACCCGGTTCATTCGCGACGAAGGGCTGCTCCCCGCTCATGAAATCGACTGGATCGCCGGCGAGGCGAACGCAGACCTCGCCGCATTTCTCAGCCGTGCCGCCGCACTTCCCCTCGAAAGGCGCCCGACCATGCGCAGCTGGATCAACGGGTTCATCGCCCATGAGGTTCGCGCTCCCGACCCCCATCCCGAAAAGCAGGAGGATCGAAGGCAATATGATGCTGAGCCGCGCCAGCCATTCCCGATCCCACCACCCTCACAAGCGCGGGCGCACAAGACAAATCCCGATTTCTCCGCCCGCCGATCCGGTCAGGAGTGGAGGGGGAGGGGAGTGTCGGGCTGCGAAGAAGCGCCCCCGACACATGGAGACTGACCAATGGCCACACAGAAGATGAACATCGGCCCCGTGCCCTACGACGAAGCCTGCGCCCAGCTTGGCTCGACCCCCGACTTCGCCGAAGTTGCCCGCGCCGAGTGCCATGCCTATCGCGCCGCGCTTATCGCCCACTACGGCTGCCCACCCGAAGGGGCTGAACTGCGCATCATCGGGTCACCTCATGACTTCGGGACATACTACGAAGTCTACGTCGTCTACGACGCCGAGATCGACACCGCACTCGATTATGCCCTCATCGTTGAACAGGGCCTCGCCCGCTGGGAGGACGCCGGTTTTCCCGCCCCATTCACTTATGGCGCGCGCGCCAGCACCGTCGAACGCCATTTCGAGAGCCTCACGCAGCTTGTTGCCGCCGTCATCGCCGGCCTCGATGCCGCAGGTGCCGAAAAAGGCGAAGGGCGCGAACGGCTCGCCCAAACATGGCCCGATGCGGCGGCTATCGCCGCCTCGCCTGTCAACACCACTGACTGAGGTTCGAACACCACCGGGGCCGCTTCTCAATTGTCGCGTCGCGGCCCCGGCTCGGCCACGCTCCCGCGGTCCCGGATAATAGCAGCCCAGCGATCGAGCAGCAGTGCCGCTCCCATGTCATGGCGCGCGATATCCAGGCCACGGGTTTCCATTTCCAGTGCAATCGCCTTGACGCAGCGCGCGCTTTCCTCGCGGACCGCACGTTCACTGATCGCCGCCATCACCCCAATCGCATGAGCAATGGCATCGCCCGGCAACGCATTATCGGCCCTTTTTTCGTCCTTGCACGGTTCCGTATCCAGCAGCGCCAGCACCGATCTCAAATGATAGGTCGCAGCTGCATCGCTCGCGATGTCGGGCATCCCTAGCGCTTCGCGCACCAACTCCCGCGCAGCCTCGCGATCCTGTCTCATGGTCACCACCGGATCCTTTGGGATGCCCAAACATGCACAGCGTTCTACTTCCTCTATCTCAGCACCATCTCGCAAACAGCCGGTAGCGACCGTCCAACTATGGACGTCGCCAGCCCGAAACCGGACATTGGAAACCTGAAAAGAAGCAATCAGGCGCGAACACCTTTGGGCCTGGGCCTTGGACATACGTGTCCGCTGCCCGGTAACCGAAGCTGCCGGCTTGCTTCTTTTGGGAAGGTTTCCACGCCTTCACCCGCGTCTCCGCGAGCGGTTTCAAACTATGGCAAAGCCGCCCGGAATACAATCGAACATTGCACCCTCCGGTCGCCTCCGGCGGCGAGACGGGAAAAGAGCTAAGGGGGAGGTGCATCGTTGAGAGCGCTCGTCCGGCTCTTTGCCGCATCAGCCTCGTCGCCCCGCACGACAGGCTACCGGCCCCCGAATCCCGTCCCGAAACACTGGTGCAGGAGACACCACCATGGTGATTACCTTTCACTTCGGCGCAGCCGGCCACCCCGTCAGCTGGATCCTCCACGGGGTCTATGGGACTGCCTATGGCGTGGCGCTCGCCGCTGCGCGCACCTGGCACGCTCGCATGCTCGAAGAACGACAAATAAAAACGCCGCCGGGCGGACAGTTCGTCATTGCCGTCAATGGGGACTCAGTCGTCCGATCCGACCTCTTGTTTGAGGCCGATTATTTTTGCCGCCATCAGGAGCCCGACGACTGCTCGTGGCTGTGCCAGTTCCAGGGATTTCCCCTCGCAATTCCCGAACAGGCCAAGCAGGTCGTAACCGATGAACTGCGGCGACGCCTCATCGACATCGGATTCCTCATCCCTCGCGCCGAATGGGAAGCCCGATACCCCCAGCAAGCCGACCTCTCGCGCCAGTTTCGCGCCCTCATGCAGCGCGATTGCACTTCACCTTCCAACGATAGGAGTAACCTGACATGAGCCGATACGAACCCAAAGCGCATGCAGATGCCGTCCGCACGCATGGGCCGCTGACTATTGGCATTGGCTGGGACGCCCCCCTCAACACCTATTTCGCCGCAGTCCATAGAGACAACGACAATGTCGACGACGAGCATCGCGAGATTCTCTGGATCGGGACCTCTTACGGTGAGATCGCAGAGCCGGAGACTGTCATCGATGCGATCACGCACTTTGCGGATGTCGATGGCGACCTGGCAGCAACCCTTCGCGCCGACCGGCTTCGGGAAGGTCACCGTCCGCGCTCGCCCTGGATTCGCTAAGACCCCTGATCACAGGGCGCGTTCGCGCCCGCTGACAGGTGAGGGGGAGACGGGGCTGCGAGCTGCGATCATGCGGCTGCGAAGGAAACCGCGATGACCCCCACCGCTCCGAGCGAGCCTGCCTCGCAGGTCACCCTGAACCCGGAACGCCCGCGCCCGCCGACGCGTGCCGAGCGCGCCAACCCCATCCTTCTGCTCCCCGCGATGCACCAGCTCCGGGCCCTCGATCCCGACGTACAAGCGTGCTTGCGCGACCTGTTGCTCGATCTTCAGTGCGATGCCCGATTGCGGGCAAGGGCCAGCTGGGACGCGCACAAACCGCCTATGGCGGCCTACTGGGCCGCGGTGGGCGTTTATTCCGGTCATATCGCCCGCGTGCTCCGTCGAAATACGCAATCCGGTCGACGGCGCCAGCCGGATTTGTTCGGGAAGGCCGAATAACATGTCGTGCGATCAACCAGGCGCCCGCGCGACAGCGGCCCCGCGTCCACCGGAATGGGATGATCCACCCGGTTACGACCGCAAGCTTGGCCGAATGCGCACGCCGAGCGACGACTTCTACGACCACCGAATGCTTGTCCTCCAGCGCATCCGCCGATCTCTCGCCACATCGAGGAAATGATCGCTTGCGTGCGTCGGCCTCACTGGCCGACCCCGGACGATCACATCATCACCGCCAGCTCGAAAGGAACACCATGGCCGAACCCTTCGCCGCCCAGAACGCCATCAGATCGGCACCCACAATCGTCCGCATCCCGCATATTTTCCTCGATTGCGATGGCGTCCTCGCTGATTTCGACACTTACGCCCGCTCCTATTTCGGTATGCATCCGCGCGAAGTGGAGGCCGAACTGGGCTCCAGACGCTTCTGGAAGATGCTCGAAGCCAAGGGCAACTTCTATCGGGATCTGCCACTGATGCACGACGCGCGAACCCTGTTCGACGCTGTCTCGCATCTCAATCCGACCATCCTGACCGGATGCCCCCGCGGCAACTGGGCCGAAGCGCAGAAGATCGCATGGGCACAGGCCTATTTTCCCGGCGTTCCCATCATCACCTGCCGCAGTGCGGACAAGCGGGATCACGCTATGCCTGGCGATGTGCTGATCGACGACTGGCCGCAATATCGTCACCGCTGGATCGAGAAGGGCGGCGTATTCATCAGCCACTATGACGCGGAATCGTCGCTGGCGACATTGTGGGCACACTATCCCGAGCTGGTCGCATGACCTTCGAAAACATGTGCCTCGACGAGCTGCTGCTCTGCATGTCGGCCAAAGCGACCCAGTTCGAAAAACTGGCGGCTGCTAGCTATACCTCGAATCTGCTCCGACGCGCGGCGGCTCTTTTGAACATGCTCGAAAGTGAACGCGGCGCACTCGCAGCGACACTGGATGCCGCATGCCTCGCGCGCGACACCGTGGGAATTCTCGGGACCCCCGCCGAAGCGATCACCATGCTGGGCGAGGAGAACGCCGGGCTCCGAGCCGAGCTCGGCACCCTTCGAGCTATGCCATCCAGGTCCACGCCATGAACCATCAGCACCAGTTGACGCAGGAACAGCGCGATTGGCTGACCGTTCGCATCCAGCAACTTCGTTCCCGAATGCGAGCAGCCGGTCCGTTCCGTCAGGCAGGTATCCATCGAACCATTGAAGGCATGAAGCAACAGCTGCGCTCAGGGATCTGGAAGCCCCACGACCTCACCGGCGATTCCGGCATGGGCACCACGCGCTCGTCTTCCGCGCCCATCTCGAATGTAGCATGGCCCGCTCCGCCGCCGTCGCCGTTCTGCAGTCCTGCCTCGAGGATCACGCCCTCGGTTGACTCGCCCGGCGACATCGCTGACCATCCCGATCCATGAACGTCGCACCCATGATCCATCCCGAAGTCCGACAGGCGGTGGCGCGATTGTTCGACCTCGCACAAAGCGACACGGGCCAGGCACGCCGGGTCGCGGATTTTCTCATGGCATGGTGGAATGCGACGGATTTCGGTGGCTTCGACATCGCCGACCTCTTCTCTCTCGACCGTGCCGTTGCCGCCGACATGGCCACCGTCTTTGCCTTCCTCGGTAGCCACCCCGGTGCGATCTACGCTGACGCCTTCGAACTCGAAGACGCGATGAAAGCCCTCATCGCGCTCTGGCGACCCCAGATGATCACACAAGAGGGTGCCGACAGTGCCTGACCGCGGCGCAGTGGCAAACGTGGCGCTTACCGCACCGGTGCTCCGCGTGACATATTGAATTACCCTCAACCCATCGGGTCATTTCGGTAACCGAGAGACCCCCGGATCGGCGTGACGGTCGCGCGACGATCGAGCGCGCAACCATACGCTGATTCAGCCCGCCATTCCGCAATCGCACCCGTGATCGTCCCGTCCGGGCGGTTCGATGCGATCCCGCCGGTCCCGAAGGGACCGGCGGCCGCAAAATTACGGCCCGGCGCACACGAAAACACGCACGCGAAATCCGGCTTCCTCGTCTCTCATCTTACCGGAAATCGCGCCCTTCCCGGAGATCCATCCATGACCGTTCGCAAAGCCGCGCGCTGGTCAGCGCGCGAACTCGCCCTGTTGCGGGCCCACTATCTGACCGAAGGGAGCGATGTCGCCGCCCGGCTGCCTGGGCGCAGTTGCCACGCGATCCACGTGATGGCGCACAAGCTGGGGCTGGAGACCACCCACCGCAGTCCTGCGCCCACCGCCCGGCTACAGGGTGCCGCGCTCGACGAGGCGATCCGGCTGCGCGAAGTCGACAAGCTTTCTTTCGCCGCAATCGGGAGGCGCTTCGGGATATGCGAAGCGAGTGCCTGCAACGCCGTAACGATCGCCCTTTGTGTGCGACGCGGCTATCGCCCCGCCGAGCGAGACGCGCGCGGCCGCCTTACGCCCGCCGGCATCGATCGGTTGCGCTACGCGCTCAAGAAAGGCCTGAAAGGGATCGATATCCAACTGCGCCTTGGCGTTTCGGCCGCATGCGTCTCCGAGCAGCGGCGGCGCTACAGCCGCGAGCTGCTGGCCCGCGGCAAAGCTCCACTCCCGCCGCCCGGCGGCGGCGACGCCTATTCGGGCGTCAAATTGACTTCAGCGCAGCGCAAGGCGGTCGAAGCGCTGTTCATGGAGGGGTTCGGGACCACCAAGGTCTCCCAGCGGAGCGGCGTTTCCAAAACCAGCTGTATCCGGATCCGTGAGCGCCTCGTGCGACGCCTGCGCCGCAAAGGCCAGTCCCTGCCCGGATGTGACGCGGCTGGCGTTCGGCATATTCACGCGGAAAGCGCACGGTTCGTCACCGATGAACAGCGGCGATTGCTGCGCGCGATGTTGCTCGACCGCATACCCGTTCGGCGTGCCGCCCTTGATCTCGCGATCGGGGGCTCCACTGCCTATCGCATCCGCGACGAACTCGCCGCTGAACTCTCCCGCGTGGGGCAGGCGCTTCCCTCGCCCAATTTTCCCGGACGAGTTCGGTCGCACGCCGCTCCTGACCCCTTCTGGCCCCCGGCAAACCCCAAAGAGATATTTGCCTTCCGCTGTCTACTCCAGACAATGGGCTTTGCAGAGGCCAAGGACCAGTGGCGGGAGACCCGGCGCGAGGCCCGAAGGGCCGAGCGCGCCGAAAATGCCCACAGGTCGCTCAGCTTCGACGAGCAGCTTGCCCGCGTCGCCGCCGGCGAAGTTGGGATTACCAGCGCCTTCGTGCGCCACCATCTCCAACCGTTGATCACCGCCTAATAATTCACGCCTGATGCCGGGCAGCGTCCGGGCACCGCGCATAGCTTCGATTCCTATGCCGAGCAGATCGACGTAATCGACATCATTTCCCTCATCGTCGGACCAGCTCATATCGGCCTCGTTCTCGCTGATCGCGAACTGGCACTTGATGTGGGTGAAGGTGCGGAATCGTTCGGGGCAGCTTCTGGGTTGGACGGAGATAGAAAAGAAAGAGAAGGAGGGGAGGGGGCGTCACCCGATCTGCGATCGGGCCGGGCTCTATTGCGCTAGGCTCCCACGGCCGCTGCGCGGCCGCGCTCACCAAGCTCCACGGAACCTCGTCCTTCGGCCGAGTTTCCGCCCCTTGCGGGGTCACGATCCCTGACGTGGCCGGCTTCGCCGCCTGACAAGACGTCCCTGGCGGGCCAGCCTCATTTGCCAGACCGGACGGTTCGAGGACGAACCGCCCGGTATCTGCCTCGCACCAGGTCGTTCATCGCACCCTGCGCCACCCCCGCCAGTGTCCCGGCGTTGCAGACCCCCCCACCGGGGTCGGCGGCAAAGGGGAATCGGCCGCAAGCGGCCGATATTTTTGTTTGTCTGGAAGCCGCCTCAACAGAAATACCGGGCCGCAAGCGGCCCTACGGTTTCCACCGCTGCGCGGCGGAGCCTCCGTCATTTCTGTTGACCCCGGCGGAGGTGCCTGCGCCTTGGGCCACAGGCGAAGGTGGCTCCGGGTGCGATGAACGACGAAGCCCCCGCTTGTGCTCGGCAGATCAGGATGGAGTTGCCCTGACGGGCAACAATTTTTTCGTGGGCCGCTGCGCGGCCGTTGCAGGCTCAGGTTCACCAGGCACGATGAAATCTGTCAAGAAAACAATGTGTTATGCGTAGTTTGAGGTCTTTGATATAAGGGAATCACCGGACGGGGACGGTCCCCGGAAGGCTCAACCACCCGGCGCGGGAACGCCGGAACGAAATGGAGTTAAGACTATGAACCTCGGTAATCTCAAGCTGAACGCCAACGGCTTTTTCGTCGGCAAGATCGCCACCGTCTCGGTCGCCATGACCATCTGCCTGCGCCCTTGGGAAGCGCGCAAGGAGAACAGCCCCCGCTTTGAAATCCTCGGCCTCACGCCCGCCCGCACCTGGGTTCGCGTCGGGTTCCTGTTCGAGCAGTCCATGAAGGACACCGGCGAGGCTTTCTTGCAGGGTTCGATTGACGACCCGTCGATGAGCAAGCCTCTCTATATCGCTTGCTTCCGCGAGGATGACGGCAGCTACAATGTGGCGTGGAGCCGCCCGCGCCGCGCGCGCAACGATCTGGCCCCGATCGGTGACGCAGCCGATGGCCCCGCCGATGAAGGCGATGGCCTTGGCGAAAGCACCGCCCCGGCTGGTGACCTTGGCTTGCCCCCGGTCGAGCCGTCGAGCCGTCGCGGCCGCCGCGCCGAACAGGCGCAGGAACAGCAGCAGGAGGAAACCGCCAGCGCATAAGAGAAGGTTGGGCCGGGGCGCGGGAACGCTCCGGCCCGATCCGCGCCAGCCAGACGAAATGGAGTTTCAACCATGACCAACACGAACAAGGGGCGGGTTAGCAGGTTCGCCGACTTTGCGGAAGCCTATGCCGCCATGACCAGCGCGCAGGACTTTCCTGCCAGCTTCACCGAAACGATTGCCGAATCCCGGCTTTCCATCATCGACGACCCCACCCGCGACCCGATGCCCGATGCGGAACTGGCGCGCGGATGCGTCGAGGATTTGACCGCGCAAATCTTCCGCTTGCTTGCCGGAACCCGCATGGAATCTTTCGGCCAGCCCATCGCTTGGGGTATCGTCAACAGCTTGCATTATGTCGCCAAGCGCATCAAGCGGCAGGAAGACGACGCCGCCGCCGAACTTGGCGAAATGGTCCGCGTGTTCGACCCGTCCGAGGTATATCAATCCCGCATGGAAGAACTGCAACAGCGTTGCCAGTCGCTTGCCGAAGCCCGCGCCGCCGTGGAAACCATGTGCAACCACGCTGCCAACGTCTATTTTGTCGAAACCGGCAAGCCGTTCAATACCATCAAGGGCAGTCGCACCGGAACCGGCCTTACCGCTTCGCAGATCGAGGGTTTCGACTATCTGAAAGCCCGCGAAGCCGAGCACAACGCGAAGCACTATCCCGCGCGTCCTGCCGTTCTCGTTTCCGGCGGCGGCGACTGGGAAGATGCAGACATGATCTTTCGTCGGCTGGACATGGTGCGCGCGCGCATCCCGCACATGATCTTGTTCACCGGCAAACGCTTCAAGGGCGCCGAGCAGATCAGCACATGCTGGGCGCATGAACGGGGCGTTCCGATTGTCGGCTTTTCCCTCAACAAGCGCGGCAGCAACGACTACCGCGCAGCCTATCGGCGCAATGAGGTATGGAACCGGCTGGACGAAATCGTCGAAGCCATGATTTTCCAGCAATCCAAGGTGCAGGAAGATCTTGCCCGCCTGTTGCGCGCCAGAAACGTGCCGCTGCACATCTTTCGCCTTGCCGAACAGAACAACGGCACCGGCCCGACCGACCTTGCCGCGCTGCGCGCAGAGGAACAGCGCCGCGCACTGGCTTGACCCGGAAAGCCCGCGCGCACCAGCGCCGGGCCTTCCCCCCCCCCATCACTCACATAAAGCGCGCCGCCGACCAGCGCCATGCGCCGCCACGCGCGCCGCGAAGGAACCCGAACCATGTATGAACTCACTCCCGAAACCGCCGAAACGCTTAAGGAGCTTCTAGGCGACGAATGCCCCCTATTGATCGAGCAGCGCGCAGGCGAAGGCTGGACAGATAGCGACTGGCTCGCCGTCTATCGCGATCAGGGATTCGACATTTGAACTATGGGCGCGCCGCCGCGCGCGCCCGTTCCACCAAGGAGCAGCCGCCATGATCGACTTTAGCCGTCTAGGCCGCGAAACCCCCGAAGAACGCGCCGCGCGTGATGCCGAACGCCGACAGACCGAGATTGACGCCGACGCAAAGCGCCGCGCCGAATGCGTCGATTCGACCATGGCTGCGCGCCTTGCCGAAGATGTCGAATTGCGCTCGACACCGAGCGGCGATACCGTCGCGACCTTGCGTTGCATCGCGCTCAATGGCGAAGCCTTCACCGCGATCTATTGGCTTCCGCCGCACCGGGCCGACGCCGCCGACCGTATCGCCGCCACGCTTCGCGCGGGGCTTGGCGTCCGCCTTGCCGGTTACTGGAAAAGCCGCAAATGGACCGACCGCGACGGCAACCCCCGGCAGGTCCGCGAATTACAGGCGCAGTATGTCGCGCCCTATCGCGAACCGACCAAGTGAGCAGTCACCAGCGCCGCCCAGGGGCGGCGCTGGACTATCGCGCCATGCCGGAAACGTCGCGCCCAGGTGCAGGGGTTGCGGATAATTTTGCGGCCCGCTTTGCGGGCCGCGTTGGTGCGCGCGGGGGGTGTCGCTTTGCTGTCCCCGCGCTGTTGAAACGCAGGGAATCGCACACCCGATAAGTGATAGCGCACAGGAGAAGGGGCGCATGGCGGCCACGCCATGCGCCCCTTTTTTCATCCAGCATGCAGCCGATCAGGCAAGCCGCTTCATGGTTTCCGCAATGCCGAGCGTTCCGATCCTTTGCGCCAGCTTCGCAAACTCCACTTTACTCAGATCGGCCAGACCAGACGACACCAACGCACTGCCGAAGTCGCTTGCAATGCGCGTCACCATCTCTTTTTCCCGCACTTCCAGCGCCGCCCTTTCGTCGGCCAGCGCGCGCAGTTGTTCCGAAGGCTTGAGGCTCTTTCTCGCCATGTCGCATATCTCCATAGTGCAAAATGGCGTTTGCTGATTTCCCCTATAGCCGACTTCCGCCAAGACCGGAACCGCCGCCGGACGGCTACCGCGTCAAAAGCCCGACGCGGGCGCAGGAGCGCCACGCTTTCCCGCTGGGGCATCATGGCCTGACGGCCCGGAATGGCCCACCGCGAAAGCCGGAGACGCTCCTGCGAATAGATCAAGCCCACACCCCCGACGACGCGAGCGACAACATGGAGCAACTAAGCACACCGAACGCACCTAAAGGTGCATGGGGGTCAAGTAATATCAAAGCCTTAGTTGAATGTGCTCCCGTATCCCATTGAAACACAAATGCACTGCAATGGGATGTAGCCCAAGAATGGCGCTGATTTCTGCCATTTTTAAGTAACGCTTATGTAATGCAATGCAATGCGTCCGCCGGGATGCAAAACCGTTGCCCCGGGCTGAAATGTCGCATAGTATAAGGCACTTTCTCAGCCCCTGCCGGCCTCTGCGCGAAGAGGCTGTCATGAACCACAACGATCCTCAGATAACCCTCCGGCTCGATCACAGCTTGTGTGATCGGATCGACCGCCTGGCTGCACGCAACGGGCTGACCCGTTCCGCCATGATCCGACATGCGCTGCGCTTGTTCGCGACCGAAGCGGAGTCCGCCGGTGCCAGCCAAAGGCGTGTGGCGCGCACCATCGAATATGCCCAGCTGGCGCTCGACGTCATCATCCGGGACCAATACCCCGATGTGCGGGACAAGCTCCTTGCTGAGACCGACAAGCGCGTGGAGCAGTATCATGCGGCGCGCTGATATCCGCTTCAGCGGCAAGCCCGTTCACCTGCGCCATCATTCCGCGCGCGGAACCGTCCAGCGCAACAGCGGCAACTTCACGCGCGGCAGCCAGCTCCTTACCCACGAGGTGCTGATGTGGACGTCGGGAGCGAAAATCCCGTTCATCGTCTGGCTGTTCTGCTTTGCCGCCGCATACTCCTTCATCCTCGTTGTCACCCTGCGCGAACACGAGATCGAGCTCATCGGCATGAAGCTCTATTCGCTATTTTGGGACTTCATGGAATTCGATCCGATGAAGCGGGTCAACGTCACTTTACCGGACGGGTCGATCCGCGCGATCGTGATGGCGCAGGTCGCCGATGTCCCGTCCGTCATCGCCGCCTGGGCGAAGGCCATGCGCGGGCTGGTGGGCGCGATCCTCCTGTCGCTTCTCGCTACTATTCCGCTTGCGCTATGGTTCGTCGACATCTCGCGCAAGCGCGGCAAGTCGATCCTTCAGGAACGCCATGAGCGCGGCGCAATGCTGGTCGAGCGCGAAGTTCTGCATGCCGAGGTGGTTGCCCACAATCTGCGCGAGTTCGAAGCGGAAGCCGCTCAGCTATTGCCTGGATCGAGCCCCGCCCAGGTGCGCGCAATGCCGTTTGTCGCACGTAAGCGGGCGGGCATTCATCACCCCTATATCCTTGCCGGCATTCCCTATCCGCACCGCCTCGAGCAGTCGCATACGATGCTTATTGGTACTACCGGGGCGGGCAAGACGACTGAGCTCCGGAGCCTGGTCGCACAGATGCGCGCGCGCCGGGATAGCGCCGTCATCTTCGATCTCACCGGCACCTATGTCGAGAATTTCTACAACCCTGAAACCGACATCATCCTCAACCCGATGGACCAGCGCTGCCCGGCCTGGTCGATCTTCAACGACTGTTCAACCCACTCGGAATTCACAGCCGCGGCCGCCGCGTTGATCCCTTCGGACGGGGGTTCGACCGAACCCTTCTGGGCGATGGCGGCGCGCACGCTGTTCATCGAAATGTGCATCAAACTCCAGGGACGCGGGCAGACTACCAACGCGGATCTCGCCGACAATCTGATGACCGCTGACCTGAAGCGCGTGCACCGTTTTCTCGCGAACACGATCGCCGATCCGCTTACCGCGCCTGAGGCAGCGCGCATGGCGGAATCGATCCGCGCCGTGTTCAACACCAACGCGCAGGCGCTGCGTTTCCTGCCCGACGAGGGCGAGCAATTCTCCATCCGCGAGTGGATCTGCCGGCCCGAGAAGCCCGGTTCGATCCTGTTCGTGACCTCGCACTATGTCGACCTTGCGATGAACCGTGCGCTGCTCACATTGTGGATGGATATCGCCATCACCCGCATCATGACACTGCCGCGGACGCGGGGGCTGAGGACTTGGTTCATGTTCGATGAGCTGGGAGCCCTGCACCGGTTGCCGGCGATCGAGAATGGCTTGCAGACGGCGCGCGCTTTCGGCGGCGCGATGGTCCTGGGACTGCACAGTTTCGAGAAGCTGATCGATGTCTACGGCGAACAGGGCGCCAAGAATCTGGCTTCGCTCGCGCGCACCAAGCTCATTCTGGCGACCGCCGATCTCGACACGGCCGAGCAATGCGCGCGCTATATCGGCAACCGCGAAGTGCGCCAGATGGATGAGGCGTACAGCTATGGATACAACCAGACGCGTGATGCTTCCACGCTGACTCCGCGCAAGCAGGTCGAGCCGCTTGTGATCGCCGATGACATCACGAACCTTCCGTCCATGCATGGTTTCATCAAATTTCCGGACGGATTCCCGGCCGCACGGATCAAGCTTGAATGGAGGGATTACCCAACAGTCGCTCCGGGCTTTCTCATCCGCGAGAACATTGCCCCGACGCGCCGACGGCGGGGGGGTGAACTGGTCGAGGAAGAAGGTGGGGAAGGGGGCGGCCGCGATGGTGCCGCCCAGGTCATAGAAGAGGTCGATCGGTCCAATGTCGCACGTGACCTCGCCGCAGCAATCCTGTCCGTTCCCCGAGAGGAGATGGGGCGGGACGATGGGCGCGAACGAGGCGATCCGGACCTCGATCGCGCGCGGCCGGGAGGGCAGGGCGTTGCCGGGCCGAACGGTACACGCGGGCGAGGGCAGGTGCCTGGAGAGCGGGAGGGGCGCGAGGAAAACGACCAGCGGCCGCGCGATCGCGCCGAGCCGGGCAGGACGCGCGGACCGGAGATCGAGGACCAGACGCTGCGCGAATTGCGCGAAGATTACGGTCCAGACAGATCCGCCGATCACGACGATATGGACATGGGGATCTAGGCGATGCTGTCGATCGCGGCGGTGCGCTCGGCTGGCGGCGCCGCCGGCTATTTCGCCAAGGACAATTACTACACGCTGGAGGAATCCTCCGAGGCGAGCAGCTGGGCGGGAGAGGGCAGTGCCGACCTTGGTCTTGCCGGCGACGTCGGCAAGGAGGGCTTCGAAAAGATCCTCAACGGAGAGCTGCCAGATGGTGAGAAGGTCGGCCAGGTAGAGAACCGCAGGCCGGGTCTCGACATGACCTTTTCGATGCCGAAGTCAGCCTCGGTCATGGCCTATATCGCCGGCGACAAGCGTATCCTTGCGGCCCATATGGAGGCGGTCAAGGCGACGATGAGCTGGGTCGAAAAGAACCTCGCCGAGGGCCGCAAAGATATCGACGGGCGCAAGGTGCCGATCCGCACCGGCAATCTCGTCTATGCTCTATTCCAGCACGACACGAGCCGCGCGCTCGACCCGCAGGGCCATATCCATGCCGTGATCGCGAACCTCACGAAGATGCCCAATGGCAAATGGCAGGCGCTCCACAACGGCGCGCTCTGGAAGAACAACAGCGTTATCGGTTCGATCTACCACGCCTTCTTTCGCGATCGGATCGAGAAGCTGGGTTATGAGGTCACTTCGACCGGGAAGCATGGCACCTTCGAGATTGCCGGCGTCGCCAAGGAGGTGCTCGAGCTGTTCAGCCAGCGGCGCACGGTCATTCTCGGCAAGGCGCTCGAACTCGGCATCAGGACCGCCGAGGGTCTGCGGGAAATCACCAAGAACACACGCGATCCCAAGCTCAGCATGGGCGATCGCGAAGTGCTGCGCCAGGAATGGATCGACAAGGCCGCGACAGTCGGATTCGACGGCAAGGATCTGATGGCGGCGGCGATCGAGCGCATAACCCGCAATCCGGACCGCGGTATCATGGCGCGGGGCTATGAAGCGGTCAGCGAGGCCATCCGTTCCGCGCGCGGGATGGTGGCCAACTTCCTCCGCCCCAACGACCCCCTTGTCGACCGCGGCCTTGCACGGCTCACACAATCACCGGTCGAGGCCCGCGCGCAGCTCGCGGTTGCTTCGGCGGTCCGGATCCTTTCGCAGCGCGAAGCGGCCTGGGAACTCAATGTGCTGGCGAAGACTGCGCTCGACCTGCGCCTCAAGGGCGTGACGATCACCCATGTCGAGAGCCGGATCGGGAATTTGCTGGAGAAGGGCACCCTGATCCCGGGCAAGTCGCATCGTCATGACGGGATCGTCACCATGGCAACGACGCCCGAAGCAATCCGTACCGAAGAAGCGATCATCTCCGAAATGGAGAAGGGCAGGGGCATGGTCTCGCCAATTATCGACGCGGCCGATGCGCCCGCGCGCCTGCAGGCAGCCTCGAAGGTGACGCTCAATGCCGGCCAGCTCGCCGCGGGTGCGATGATCGTGTCATCGCGCGATCGTATCGTCGCTGTCCAGGGTATCGCCGGGGCCGGCAAGTCGACGATGCTGCAAGCGGTGGTCGAGGTGGCACATGCTGCGGCGAATATTGCAAAGACCGAGGGGCACAATGTCCTGGGACTGGCCTTTCAGACCAAAATGGTGCGTGATCTCCAGGAGGGGATCGGCGCTCCCAGCCAGACGATCGCTTCCTTCCTCCTGCGCCACCAGCATGTTTTGCACCGGCAGGAGGGGCCACGATATGAGGCAGCGCGCGAAGCGCTCAAGAATACCGTACTGCTTGTGGATGAGAGTTCCATGGTGTCCAGCGAGCAGACGATGAAGCTGGAGCGGATCGCCAACCTACTGGGCGTGGAGAAGCTCGCCCTGATTGGCGACCGGCAGCAAATATCCTCGATTGACGCGGGCAAGGCCTTTGCACTGGTACAGGCGGCGGGCGTGACCATCGCCCGAATGGACGAGAATCTTCGCCAACAGGGGGATATTCTGCCTGTTGTCGCAGCGCTCGCCGATCGCGGCCAATCGGGTGAGGCCATCAGGGTCCTTGGCGAAAATGTGATCGAGGATAAGGACCATATCGAGCGTGCAGCCGATATGTGGCTGGAGTTGGCGCCCGAAGAACGTGAAAGAACGGCGCTCTTTGCATCCGGCCGCGAGGCGCGAGAGCATATCAACATGCGAATCCAGGAAGGGCTGACCGCAGAGGGGACGCTTGGCAAGGACAGTCTTGCGCTCACGATATTCGAGCGCGTGAACCTCACCCGCGAAGAGCTGCGCTACAGTCAAAACTGGCGGGCGGGCCTCAAGCTCGACGTTATGTTCCGGACCGACGAACTCGGGCTCGGCAAGGGCCTTTATGACGTCGTGAAGGTTCAAAAGAACGGGAAGATCGAGCTATCCGACGGAAAACGTCGGTTCCGGATCGACCCGCAAAAGCTCTCGCCGCATGCCAGCGAGGACCGGCTCGGCCTCTCGGAACCAAAATCGATCGCGATCCATGAAGGCGAGACAATCCGCTGGACCGCGAACGACAAGGCGCGCGGGCTCGACAACAGCGCACTGGCGAAGATTATCGGAATCGGCGCGGCGGGCGTGACCATCGAGACGACGTCGCGCGAGCAGCTCACGCTGCCGCACGGCGATCCGATGCTCTCTCGCCTCGATCTTGCCTACGCGCTGAACATGCACATGGCCCAGGGCATCACCGTCGACAAGGCGATCGCGGTCATGTCGTCCTTCGAGCGGTTCCTCTCGAACCAGCGGCTGTTCAACGTCACAGTGACGCGTGTGCGCGAGGCGCTGATGCTTGTCGTCGATGACAAGGATCGTCTCATAGCTCAGATCGAGCGCACGCCGGGGAACAAGACGTCGGCCCTCGAGACGACCGGGAAGATCGATGTCGACGGGCGAAGCGAGCAATCGGCGGAGATGTTGGCGGGTATGCTGGGCGAGACGGTGGATTTCGACCCAGGCGAAATCCCGCTAGACGATCTCGCGGCGCCGATTGAGGGCTGGTCGCCAGATAATCCCAAGGGTGACAAGCCGGCGACCGAAGGGCAGGGGAAAGAGGCGAAGCCGGGGAGCGACCTTCGGGCACCCGATCCTGACCCCATCGATCTCGACAGTCTGCCGCCGCTACCCGAGCGCACCTTGGGGCTAGACCTGTGAGCGGGCGTGAGCGATCAGGCGCCAGGCGTGGCATGCATCTCCTCGGGCGCGTAAAGTGCCATATGCGACTCTCCAGACGCGCGGGAGGGGCGCTGGTCCTTGGTTTGCTACTTGGGTCCGCCATGCTCTCTGGATGCAACAATGATGCGGATGCGCAGGGAGCGAGGGGCACGCCTTGCTCACGCCCTTACGTCTATGACGGAGATTACATTCGGTGCGACGAGTTCGGGCGTTCACGGCTATACGGCATAGATGCGCCCGAAATGCCGGGGGCCTGCCGGCCCGGCCGGAACTGCGTGCCGGGCGACCCCTACGACAGCCGCGACAATCTGCGCGCGCTGGTTGCGAAGGGGAACATCATGTGCCGTCAGCTTGACACCGACCGCTACGGGCGGCCGGTCCTGCAGTGCTGGAACGAGGACGGCGATCTCGCCTGCCAACAGGTGGCGGCGGGGCAAGCTGTCCCGCGTTATGGTCGTTTGGAGTGCCCGCCGAGCTATCAATCAAGCTCGCCGGAGTAGCAGCGATGCCAGGTCGCACGTCGCAGGGCATGTATCGCTTTGCTTAAAGCTCTCCCACCCAAGCGCGTTCGGATGCCGCAAGCCATTCGACGGCCAGCTCAAAAGTTTCGGGAAGATCGTCAAGCGGTTCGGGCCACTTTATGCGTTCGCCATTGCGGTAAAGCCCGCTATGCGCTTCGCGCAAGTCCAGCAGGGCCTTGCAGACAACCTTCGTCCATTCACTATCGCGAGCAAGCTGACCTTGAGGCAGGAGCCTCAGGCGCTCCTCTAAATTCTGCACCGCTTCGGTAAAGGATCCCCCCGTCACGACAGGGAGCCAATTTGCGGAGAAGACGTAATCCATCGCTGGAAAGAGGATTTGATCCTCGCTGTCCCACGAAAGGTCGCGCACAATATCAACATGGTCCTGCCAAAATCCGAGCGCGGCCCAGACACCCTTTCCATAGTGGTCCTGCCAGCTCTGGAAGGCATAGCCTTCTTCCGTTACGAGTTTGTCGATAAGTTCAAAGGTCATAGCGCCCCCTCTTGGTGATTGACCATATCGCCGATGACGAGGCTGTCATATCCCATATTCAAGTCTATCATGCCGAGTTTCAGCGGTTTTCTTTCCGGAATGTCCTTCCGTAGATGATCGCATCATATGTTCAATTGCGCTATAGTTCGGTCCATGACCGAACTCGATCCTCATACGCTTCGCGTCGCCGCCTCGCTCGTGCGCTCGCGCATCGACAGCCTCAAGCGTGATCCGCGTATGGACGGTCTTCAGCGCCTCGGAGCGCACCGAACGCTTACCCAGCTTGCGGTCGATCTCGAGGTGTCTGCCGAACATGTCGGACCGCGCCGCCGCCGCACGACATGACGCCGACCCGCCTTTTCGGGGTGATTTCCGCGTTTAGCCTGCGTCGGCGTCGTTTGGCGGCGCAAAGGCTGGTGTGAGAACAGAGCGCTTTGCGCGAGGCGCCCGGGCTGGGCCGCGTTCCTGCGTGGGACTGCCGGCCGCTGGCCCCTTTTTCGTCCTGGCTGCAGGAGCGGACGCTACCTTCGGCTTGCGGCCGAGACCAATCTTCTTGGCGAGCGCGCGGCGCTTTTCGGCATAGTTGGGCGCTACCATCGGGTAGTCGGAGGGCAGGTTCCACTTGGTGCGATATTCGGCTGGCGTGAGCTGATAGTGCGTCATCAGGTGCCGCTTCAGCATCTTGAGCTTCTTGCCATCCTCGAGGCAGACGATGTGGTCGGGCTTCACCGAAGCCCGGATCGACACTGCAGGTTCCTGTTTCGCTTCCGGCACTGTATCGGCCTTGCCGAGACGTTTTAGCGCATCGTGCACATTCTGGATCAGCGACGGCAGATCACTCACGGCAACACTATTGTTGGTGACATGCGCGGCCACGATGTCGGCGGTCAACGTGATGAGTGTGCTGTCGCGTTCGGTTGCTTCGGTCATGCTTTGCTGGCTTTCCAGGCTAGGCAGAGAGGATCGGTGAAGCCGTGTGGCTAGCGGGAAGTGGCGTGCTTCGCAATAAGCGTCGCAACGTCCCGCTTCATGGAGAATTCTGCCTGAAGCGCCCACTTTTTGAGGCAGCAACAAATGACATCTATGTCACTTTACCACCAAAGCCCTGAGCTAAAGTGACATAGGTGGCAAAGGCGGTTCGCCGGTCTGCATGAGCAATTGGGGGATTCACAAGAGTCCCGCTTTGTGCTTGATTCGTTCCATGTTCCAGCAGGATCTCTTCGCATCGCCGGCCTCCCAGCCAACGACAAGCATGCCGGACATAGTCCGCACGATCGCGGAGCATTCCGCGCGGCCGCGCTACACCTTCATGGTGCTGGACCTTATTGCACGTGTCGCCCGGCCGAACGGGCAGGCGGGCCCTCTCGTTCGAGAAGGCGAGGCGTTGGTGCCGATCCGGGAGTGGCTGGCTGCGGCAATCGCGCCGAGCGGCGCGCGCTATCATCATCGCCGCATGACCGCGGACAAGGTACGGGCGGCGCTCGAGGCCAAAGGGGAATTGCCGGATGACCGGGACGAGGCCGAGCGTCTCGTTGACGCACAGATCGGTGAGCGCATCCGGGAAACCGGCATGACGGCGATCAGCCGCGCGGTATCGGAGCTGGTGCGGGCAGGGCTCATCAAGCGCCATTACCAGGGCTGTTGGGTCGACCACGAGAACCGCGGCGCTCAGCGTCATGCGGTCTATACGGTGACGGACCCCGTCCGCGCCGCGCTCCAACCGAGCATCGCCACCAGCGAAAATCAGCGCAAACCCTATGTGCGCGGTGCGCACGGTCAACCTCGAACGGCGGCGGCGCGGTAGGTTCTTAAATGCCCTTAGCCTTTGGGTTCGCCGGTCTCGCTGGGGCGAACGCGCCGTGAGGTCTTCGCCTTGAGAAGCTTCACCGTTCTGGAATCTCGTGTTCCGCCGAACCAGCGGTCGAGTGCTGCCGCGATCAGGGGATGAGTGCTGGCGGCTTCAAATAATGTCAGCGACGAGTGAAGCTTCATCGCGTCGACCGTGCCGAACACGGCAATCGGATCATTGGTTGCCAGGTCCTGTAAGGCTGTGACGCATTCGATATACCGTGGCCCCAGGACCGGATGATTGAAATAGGCTTGTGCCTCATCCAACGATTGAAGCGCGAACTGCCGTGAAGTCGAGCTTTGCCCCAGGCCCGAGAGCTGCGGGAAAATCCACCACATCCAATGGGTGACCTTCTTGCCACGGCGGATTTCGGAAAGTGCCGGCGCATAAGTGAGCGTCTGCATCTCGACGAAACGTTCGGACACGTGATTGGCGGTCATAAAGGCTCCAGCGACACCTGGGCCGCGAGCGTATCGACTAGCACCTTGATGACGAAATTAGAGAATTCGCCGTTCATGGCTGGGCCACTTCGCCGGAGGGCGGAGGCAGTCTGTCCAGCTTGGCAAGGAAGAAGCGTTCGCTCCAGAGATCGACCGATTTGAGTTCGGCCGGGCGCAGGAAACGGCGCACATCGTCGGCAGCACCCTTCCAGTCGATCTTCGCGATCGTGTTCCCCAGCGCTTCGTTCAGCCACGCCATGTCGACGGCGATGCGATCATCGCCCGCCCAGGGGCCGGCTTGGATGAGCGCCGTGCGCAGAAGCGGCAGATTGGGCGCTACTCCTTTGGCGACATACCAGGAGAAATCGAACCAGTCCCTGCCCTTGAGAAAGCCCCGACAAAGGAGGGCATGAATCTTGAGCGCGAAGTTGGATGCCAGATCCTGGTGGCGAACCTCATGGTCTGCCGGGAAGTCGAGGAAGGTCGACGCCTCAGTGGAGCCCGCAGGCGGGTTGACGTCGATCTCAAGCTTGATCCGGATCGTCTTTGGCTTGCCCGTTCCGGCGAAAGACAAGTCGAGCTGGCTCGCGATGGAATCGTTCTTGATCAGCGCCTGGCGGATAGTCTTGTCCATCTTCGCCTTGGGCAGCGCATCGAGCTTCAGCCCGAACTGGCCGAACACCTCGATCAGCGTCTTGAGATAGGGCGTCCAGTCGAAATCCGGGTCGGGTTCCCGCAGCAGGAAGTCGAGATCCTCGGAGAAGCGCGGCAGGCCGTGGAGGATGCGCAAGGAGGTGCCGCCCTGGAAGAGCGCGACGTCGAAGAAGTCGCTGCGCCAGAGGGCATAGAGCGCGATTTCCTGGAGGATTTCCTTGACCGCGTTCTCTTCCTCGAGCGCGTTGGCGGCATCGTAGCGGCGCAGTCTCTCCTGGATGATGTCAATCATATGCTGACGGTCCATTCCTGGCCGTCAGCACGGCGCTTTCGAGCGAGGCGAGGAAGGTGCTCACCGCCTTGTGCTTGTAGACCGGTTTCAGCTTGGCGAAGTCCTTTCGCCGGAGCCCGAGGAGCATGTCTTCGTCGACCCGCATGCCATCGGTCAGCCACTCGATTCCCGTCCACTGTTCCTTCCGCAGGGCGACCAGATCCAACAGGGCCCTTAGCGGCTGCGCGACGAAAGCGGTGAGCTTGCCCACTTGCACCCGATCGACGCCGGTCAGAAAATGATAATCCGCGATTGCGAGCGGATGAAAACTGAAGGGTCCGAAATCGGGCGTTTCAAAGCGGAGTGTCTTGCGGCCGGGCGACACGCTCGCGGTCACGAAGACCGCCTCGGGGATCCAGCCATGATGGGCGAGCGCGCTTTCGAACGAGACATAGCTGCCCGGTACGAGAGCTTGCGCAACGGGGAAGGGATGGATGGCCTCGCTGCGATAGCGCTTGCCCAGCAGATAGGTGCCGCGCTTCACGCGAAGCAGGGAGCCATCCTTGAGCGCGCGGTTGACGAGGCCGTAGCGCCGCGCGTCACCGCCACCCAGCAGATTGCCGAGCTGGCGCTCGCTGAGGATATGATCGGCCAGACCCGCTGCTGTGACCTGTTGTGCCAAGGATGACATGAAATTCCTGATACTTCCAATTTATGAAAGTTTCCAGAATTTTCTTGTCCTGGATATCGTAGAGCAAGAGGGGCAACCGCAGGTAAGGCATATATCGCCGAGCCTGATCGATTCAGGTGGCTAGCGTGTAGCCCGACAAGCGCGAGAACTCCCTCGCAGTCGCTTGGACTTTCGTGGCATCAATGCCCATCACTTCGACGAACTGCCGTTGCAGATCGGGGCTGACTTCCAAGAAGAAGGAGAACACGGGCGCGTTGAAGTCGCTGGCGCTCTTGGGGTCGGCGATCAGCGCGGCGAGTTGACGCGCGGAGAGGTTCGCTCCGTAAGGAGCGTTCACCGTCGCCAACACCAAGCTTGCCGCCTTTGCCATCTCAAACCTGTACCATGATCCTGTCAGTCACACCGCGTATATAGCCGTGGGCATTATCAAACTAGCATTACAGTTGCATTTTTGATTGAACTCTGGATCAAAAGGTCTCCATGGTTTGGAGGCTGTGGATGACGGGTGCATCGATCGAAACGACGCTGGAACTGTGAGGTCCTCGCTGCGGGACGTAAAGAGCCGCATGCGCGGATTGTTCACGCAGTAGCGAGTTGCGGTGTCGGCGAATCTGTTTCTGGACGGTTTGTTGAGCGATGAGCGCCGCAAGACAGGCTGACCTCGATCGCAAGGTGGAGGCTGACGGCCATCACCTCGTGCCACTCACCTCCCAAGCCGTTGCGGTGCTCAGGGTGCTATGGCCGCTCACCGGCAACGGCGAGTTGCTGTTCCCTAGCAATCGCCACACGCATCGGTCGATGAGCGAGAACGCGGTCGGCTACCTTCTCAACCGTGCCGGCTATCATGGTCATCACGTGCCGCGCGGCTTACGTGCCGCTTTCTCGACCATCATGAACGAGTGGGCCGAGCGGCAAGGCAAAAGTCATGACCGCAAAATCATCCACTTGATGCTAGCCCACGTTCCGAAAGAGAAGGTCGAGAGTGCTTACAGCCGCGCCGCCTACATGCCACGCCGGCGGGAGCTAGCGAAGGTGTGGGCCGACATGTTGAGCGATAGCTTGCCCGATCCGGGCGCCCTTATCCAGCGGCCCGTGAAGGCGATCGGGTCGCAATCGCGCCGGTCGATCGCGTCGCTCGTTGACGGCGACTTCCGATTCCCGGCTCGTCGCCCCGTCGCCTAACGACGTGGCGCGGCGTCGCCCGGTTGTCACCCGCCAGAAACCGCATGACCCTTGCCGGGTTCTGCTGGCCAGAAACACATTTGGGGCTGAGAATAGGGGAAAGCGTGCCGCGCCGGCTCTGCTGATTAGATAGATTTGCGTTGCTGGAACCCGGATTGGGATCATCTCGCGACAGGCGCGCCGCACCTCGGGAACGCCCTCGCAGACGACGGAGCCCAGAACAGCACCTGCAGGGTTGCAGATCATATTCGCCGGCGCGCATCATGTCGCCATGGCCCCGAAACGAGACGTGGAAGCTTTATACGATAATCCCCATCTGTCTGGCACGTTTGACGGCTTGCGCGCGACGGCTCACACCGATCTTTCCATAGATTCGATTGAGGTACCATTTCACAGATCCCTCTGTGAGCCCGACGGCATCAGCTATCTCACGATTAAGTTGACCGTTGCCGACGCGTCGCAAGATATCGACCTCACGTTCGGTAAGCGCGTCGAGCGCAGAAATCAGGTCGCTTTCGCCGAAGAACCGGTCGGTCTTGGCGGCGTTGGATGGCAAATTGCCTTGTTCGCCGTTCCACCGCTGGACCAGCATCGCTAGATAGCCGTCGAGACTCGACCCCTCCTCTCCCGTGGCGCCGTCGACGCCGCGCCCCGCGAGGAGCGACATGACGACTTCGCCGCCGTCGAGAAAGCTGCGTACGAGTCCGGCGTCGCGACCGTGCAGCGCCGCCCCGAGCAGCGTGCGACGCGCCTGGCTGCGGTCGCCGTTCAATGCCTCCAAAGTCGCCGCGCGTACGCTCCATCGCACTGCCGCGGTTCGCCAGCCGCCTTTCAAGTAGAGATCCGCCCAGCGGCTGGCGACTACTGCGGCGTTGGCGAACTCGCCTCGCGCTTGCGCAAGCCGGACCGCCAGCAGCGCTCTTGCCTCATCCAGCAGCGATTTCTGAGCGGCGGGGAAATGGTCCTTCAACTCGGTCGAGACGTCACCTCGGCGAACGAAACGACCGATGCGATCCAGCCTGCCTTCGAGTAGGTAATGCCGAGCCGCTTCGGCAGCGACAGAGAGGCGGAGCCGTTCGAAACCATGCGCCGACGCGAGCGCCGCTGCATCGGCGAGGAGGTGTTCCACGATCTGCGTTTCTTTGCCGATCTGACGCAGGCGAACGGCAACCATCAGGCTCGCCACGCGCTGGTCGACATAGCCTAGCCCACGGCCGAGCTCCTCGTAGGTAGCGATAAGCCGCGCGGCCTCGGTACGGTCGTCCCTCTCGTAATGGACTTCCGCCATGAGCAAGCCTGGGATCGCCGCGAGCTCCGAGGTCTCACCCGCCAATCGCTGGGCCGAAGCCATGGCGAGTTCGAGCGCCGGCAATGCGCGCGACAGGTCCCCGCGGCGAAGGAGCGCCAGTCCGACCACCGAATGGTGCCAGATCCGAACGAAGATGCTGCCGGTCCTGCGGTAGTGCTGCTGCGCTTGTGCGTCGAGATCGTCGATCTCGCATCGGGCCGGCCGCTGCAGGCCGTGATACAGATGCGACGTGTAGACTGTGCCGAGAATGTAGTGATCGGAGATGGGTTCCGCCGTTTCGAGCTGAGCAAGCAGTTCTCTCGTCTCGGTCATCCGGTCGGTGAACAGCGCGAGCATCATTTCGCGATGGATTTGCAGGAATTGCAGCGATGCGCGATCGGTGCGATCGTCGACGCCGGCCTCGTCGAGTTGCCTCAGGCGGTCTCGGCTGGCGGCCAGGACGTCTTCCGCCTCCGAGAAGCGCCAACTGATGATCAAGAGCCAGGCCTGCGTGAAAAGGATGTGGGGGAACTTGTTGAGCGCCGCGGCGGGTAGTTGTTCGGCGAGTCCGACGAACGATCGTAGCTCTCCGCTGTAGAACATCGATTGGCAACGGCGATCGAGGATCAGCGCTGCGAGGTAGGGGTCGTTCGCGAGCATCGCATGTTCGAACGCTTCGGGGAGCAGGTCGTTGTCAGCGAACCAGCGTGCGGCTTCTCCGCACCGCCGCGCCATGCCGCCGGGCTCACGCGCCTCGAGTCGACGCTTCAGAAAGTCGCTGAACAGATGGTGATAGCGATACCACTGCCCGTCCTCGTCGAGCGCGACCAGAAACAACCCCGCCGATTCGATTTCGGCGAGAAGGCCGGCAGCGTCCTTGTTACCCGTCACTGCGTTCGCCAACGACGCGCAGACACGACCCAGACACGCCGTCGAAAGAAGAAATTCCTGCACCTCTGGTGAGCGATTGTTGAAAACCTCTTCGGCGAAGAAGGCGGCATATTTTCGCCGGCTTCCCTTCTCCGGTTCCAGCAACGGCACGTCGTCGCCGTCGGCGATGGCGAGGCTGAGAAGCCGCAGGCCGGTCGCCCAGCCTTCTGTCGACGCGTTGATCCGGGCGATGTCGTCCCGCGAGAGATGAGTCTGGCCGGCCTGCTGAAGAAACGCTTCGGTCTCCTCGTCGGCGAACCGCAGGTCGTGTTCGTAGAGCTCGACCAGCTCGCCTCGCGACCGCAGCCGCGCCAGCGGCAGGTCGTGCACCTCGCGCGACCCCATGATGATGTGAGCGTTGCCGGGAAGGTCGCGCAATAACGCGACGAGCGCGCTCTTCGCCTCCGACCGCAATAGAAAATGGAGATCGTCCAAGAAGATGAAGACGTCGCTGTCGATCGTCGCGATGGCGTCGCTGATCGCCGCGACCAGCACGTTGTTGGCCGCGAATCCTTCGGCCGACAGCAAGACCTTGATCTCCTCGATCGTGACGTCGGCCGCTTCCAGCGCTTTCGCCAATGCCTCGAACAGATCGCGCGAATCTCCGATCGTCGCGTCGATCGGGACCCATAAAGCTATTCCCCGTTCCTTGCTCAGCCGCCGATACCACTCGGCGAGCAAGGTGGTTTTCCCATAGCCGGCGGCGGCTTGCACTAGCGTGACCTTGGCGTCCCGGATCGCCGACTCACGATCGAGCAGCCGCTCGCGCTGTACGAGGAGCGCGGAACTCGCCGGCGGCCGATACCTAACGCGGGCGGTACGCATCACGCATTTCCGGAAAAAACGTCCTTACCAACCTTCGTTAGGTGACCGGGGTGCCACGCGGTCGTTAGCCTGTCAATTGCATGAAGTTCCTGACCGGTCGCTGACCTCATCAGGGAGAGTCGCGCAACGCAGCCAGACGCCAAGATCTGGCCAGGAGGGGATAGACAATGGCTGACCAGATCACGGATACCGTTTGCCCGCGCCGCCGTCTTCGCATCGGCGGTCTGCACCAGCTGCTGCTCTGCAGCGCCATGGCGATCTTCCCGGCTTCGGGCGCTTTCGCGCAGGCGACACCGGGGCCGGACGCCCCCGCGCCGCAGACTGGCACTACGGCAGCCCCCCAGACGAGCGAGGCCGACGAGGATTCGCTGACAGGCGACATCATCGTCACCGCGAACCGGCGCAACGAGAGCGCGCAAAGGACCGCGCTTTCCATCACGGCGTTCAATGGTGACCAGTTGACGCGTCTGGGAGTGACGAACGCGAGCGACATCGCGAAGATCACGCCGGCGGTCAGCATATATCAGATCCATCCGTCGGTCACGAATATCAACATCCGTGGCGTGTCGCAAAACTACTTTGCCGACCATCTGGAGGCGCCGATCGCCGTCTATGTCGACGATGCCTATATCGGCTCGACGAGCGCGATCGGCGTGCGCAGCTATGACCTCGAGCGCGTCGAAGTGCTTCGCGGACCGCAGGGCACCCTGTTCGGACGCAACGCGACCGGCGGCCTCATCCAATACGTGTCCAAGGGCCCGACCGAAACGCTGAGCGCCTACTTCCAGGTCACCGGCGGCGGCTATGAATATGGCAACGGCTTCGTGCAGACCGAAGGTGCGATCGGCGGCCCGATTGCTAACGGCGTTCGCGCGCGCTTCTCGTTCGCCACCAACAACGACGAGGGCCCCTGGCACAACGGCGTCGGGGCCAATCCGGGTAACACCAACGAATATGCGGCGCGTCTCCAGTTCGAATTCGACCTGGGCCCGAAGACGACGCTGAAACTGATCGGCTCCACCGACCTCAACCGCGACTCGCGTGGCGCCGCCTACACGACGCAGGCGGCGGGTGTCGGGCCGAACCAGCTTGGCTTCCCGCTCGCCCCCAATCAGATCGGCACGTACGTGAATCTGGCGGCGTTGCCGACGCTCGCCTTCATCAATTCGCCCTGCGCAGGTTGTGATCTGACCGGCTACCGCCAGGGATCGAACCCGTTCCGCATCAATTTGAGCAATCCCGGCGAGTTCGATCGCAGCATCTACTCGATCACCGGCAAACTCACCCATGATTTCGATGGCGTGACCCTGACTGGGGTCAGCAACTACCAGAACATCAAGAAGATATTCTCGCTCGACAGCGACGGTGGTCCGTCCCATCTGTTCGATTACGGCACCGAGATGAAATATGATCAGTTTTCGCAGGAGCTGCGGCTAAACGGCAGCTCGTCAAAGCTGAAGTGGGTGACAGGTGCCTACTATCTCGACATGAATGGTCGCTACGGCGTCGATGGACTGTTCGACCTCGGTCCCTATATCGGGCTCACCTGCACCGCTCCGGCCTGCACCGCCGGCTCGCCGGTTACGGATGCCTTCCGCGCCGACTACACGCTCAAGGTCCATAGCTGGTCGGTGTTCGGGCAAGCGGACTATTACGTCACGCCCGAATTCTACGTCACCGCGGGGCTCCGCTACACGCACGATCGCAAAAAATTCGACTATCGCTGGCGCGACCAACTCGGCTTCCAGACGGTGCTGACGGGCGGACCGGCGAACGTCGTCTACAATCCATCGACTGACCCGACCGCGGACCGATCCTTCAACAACGTGTCGGCCAAGGCGCAGTTGAACTACGCGCCCGACGCAAACACGCTTTTCTACGCCGGCTATACCCGAGGGCATAAGGGCGGCAACTGGTCGGGTCCGATCTTCCCGCCGATCGATGTCTCCTCGCTTCCACACAGGCAGGAGGTTCTGACCTCCTACGAAGCGGGCGCAAAGATCAGGTTCCTCGACGGCCGCGCGACGCTGAACGGATCGGTGTTCTACTACGACTATAAGGACTATCAGGCGTTCGCGATCGTCAATCTCGTTCAAAAGATCTTTAACGTCGACGCGACCAACTATGGCGGCGAGGTCGAATTCAAGGTCAATCCGACCCGCGGCCTCGACCTGGCGGTGTCGGCCGCCGTCAGCCACAGCAAGGTGAAGGACGTCCCACTACCCGACGGCGCGTTGGCGGATCGCGAATTGCCCAACGCCCCAGGACTCTCGCTGACCGGGTTCGCGCGGTACTCCTTCGACGCGCTCGGCGGTAAGCTCGCCGGCCAGGCGAACGTCAACTATGTCGGATCGCATTATCTGACTGCACTCAATGAACCGACCAACTTCCAGAAGGCGTATACGACGGTCGACTTGCGGGTGGACTACACCTTCCCGGGCGATCGTTGGAACGTCGCCGCCTTCGTGCGCAACGTGAACAACGAGAAGTACCGCATCTGGGGTCTCGACGTGTCGGCGTTGAGCTACGCGGCGAGCATCTACGGCCAGCCTCGCACCTTCGGCGTGACGCTCGGCTGGAAGTATTGAACCACCCGATGTCTCCCTTTTATTTCGCAAGAGATCCACGACATGGCAACGCAACCATCCGGCTCACCCCCGACGACTGACATCGACCTGTTCGCGGACGAAACCCTGCTCGACCCGTACGAGTCTTATCGAACCTGGCGAGACGCCGGTCCTGCTGTATGGTCGACCAGACACGAGGTCTGGATCCTGTCTCGGTTCGACGACGTCAAGCGCGCGTTGGCCGACAACGAGACCTACATTTCGGGCAAGGGCGTCGGCCTGTACGGACCTGCCAATGAGGCGCTTGAGGGTACGGTGATCGCCAGCGATCCGCCCGAACATGGCGCTCTCCGTCGCGTGCTGGCCGATCGCATGTCGCCCCGCGGGATCCGTGCTCTGCAGCCCGAGGTCGAAGCGGCGGCGAACTCCCTCGTTGACAGCATCGTCGCGAAGGGGTCCTTCGACGCGATGCCCGACCTGGCTCGGAAGTTTCCGCTGATGGTGATGGCCGACCTCATCGGGCTGCCCGGAGACGATCATGGCAGCTTGCTCGGCTGGGCCGATGCCGGCTTCAACACGTTCGGCCCGGCGAACGATCGTGCAGTCTCTTCGATGCCGATCGTCGGCGAGATGTTCGGCTACATCGCGAGCCTCGACGCCGACCCGTCGAAGTTGCGCGAAGGCAGCATGGGGCGCGAGATCTACGAGGCGTCCGAGCGCGGCGAACTTAAGTTCGAGCAGTGCGGGCGTCTCATGGCGGCCTATCTGATGGCGGGACTCGACACCACCATCTCTTCGATCGCCAACGCCGTCTGGCTGTTCGGACGGAATCCCGAGCAGTGGACGATCGCAAGGAGCGACCCCGCGCGCATACCGCACGTCTACAACGAGATCCTGCGCATCGAGTCGCCAGTCCAAACGTTCCGACGGACGCTGACGAAGGACGTCCAATTGGGCGATGCGCTGATGCGCGAGGGCGACGCCGTCCTGCTGCTCTACGGTTCGGCCAACCGGGACGAACGCCATTGGCAAGATCCGGACAAGTTCGACGTGCGACGTCGCTCCGCCGATCACCTCGCGCTCGGTTTCGGGATCCACAATTGCGCGGGGCAGGGCGTCGCCCGTCTCGAGGCGCACTCGCTGCTCGCGGCGCTGGCGCGCAAGGTCGAGCGGTTCGAGGTCGGGACGCCGAAGCGCCACCTGAACAATCTGATCCGCAACTTCGACAGTCTGCCCGTGACGCTGGTGCCGGCAGCGGAGATGGAAAATGCCTGAGAAGCCCCGTGTTCTCCTGATCGTCACGCAGGATACCAAGAAGATCGAAGGCGCGTTCCTTCGCGACTGCCTGGAGGAAGCCGGCTGCGAGGTCATCCACCTCGATCCCAGCGTCCGCCAGACGGTCGGCGGCGCCGAAATCGGACCTGACGAAGTCGCCGCGGCCGCCGGGAAGTCGATCGAGGAGATCCGGGCGATCGGTCACGAGGGCAAGATCCAATTGGAGATGATCGCCGGCGCGACCAAGCTGGCGCTTGCCCGCCATGAGCAGACTCCCTTGTCGGGGATCATCTCGATCGGCGGGTCTATGGGCACGACCCTGGGTACCGCGGTGATGCGCGCGTTCCCCTACGGCATGCCGAAGGTGATGATCTCGACCCTGGCCTCCGGGTTCACGGTGCCGTTCGTGGGCATCAAGGACATCGTGATGCACAATTCGGTGTGCGACATATCCGGCATCAACAGCATCACCCGCGACGTGTACCGCAACGGCGCGTTCGCCGTGGCCGGCATGGCGCGGCATTACGCGCCCGGCGTCGCCGAGAACAAGCCGCTCGTCCTCGTGAGTACGCTCGGCACGACCGAGAAGGGGATGCGCCGCCTGCGCGAAAGTCTCGAAGCCGACGGCTACGAGGTGATGGTGTTCCATACCACCGGCATGGGCGGCCAGACGCTCGACGCGATCGCCTCCGAGCGGGATGTCGCCGCCATCGTCGACATGTCGCTGGTCGAAGTGAACGACCTTTTGCACCAGGGAATCTGCAGCGCGGGGCCCGACCGCTCGAAAGCGGGGCCCAAACGCGGAATTCCCGTCGTCTTCGCCCCCGGCAACATCGATTTCTATATCATGCCGTCACCGATGGCGGTCGGCGACGATCCCTTCGATGGCCGCCGGTTCCACATCCACAACGCTGCGCTCACGGCCGTCAGAACGGGTGAAAAGGACTTGGAGATGCTCGCCGATCACATGGCCGAGCTGGTGCGCGGCGCGAAGGGACCGGTACGCTTCTACGTTCCGCTTCATGGCTTCTCTAGCCACGACAGCGAGGAAGGGAAACTGCACGATCCGTCGCTGCCGCCCAAGTTCGCGGAGTATGTCGAGAAGGTCATGCCCGACAACGTCGATGTCCGCACGTTCGACGCTCATATCAACGATGCGGCCTTCGGTGACGCGCTGGCCGACGCCGTGCGCGAGATGGTTGCCAATAAGATCGAAGCATGAGCACCGAGCCCATTCTTACCCCCGAAGATGTCGCCGACATCGTCGCCATTCTCGATGGCACGTCGTACGAGCGTATCGACATCACCACGAGCCGGTTCACCCTGCGCGTCGCGCGGTCGGGTGACGGCTGGACGCAGGACTGGTCCTGGAAGCAGGATGAGGATGCCCAGGCAGCATCGGCAGGCCCGATCGAGCCGCTGTCGTCGGGCAGTGCGACCGGGGTGCCCGATGACGGCACTGTCGCCGTGCGATCTCCCTTGCCCGGCGTGTTCTATCGTTCGCCTCAGCCTGGTGCGGCGCCGTTCGTCGACGTCGGCGACACCGTCGCACCGGACACGGTCGTCGGCATTATCGAAACGATGAAGCTCATGAACCCCGTCCACGCCGGCATCGCCGGCACGGTGGCCTCCTGGTCGGTCGACAATGCCGAGCAGGTCGATAAGGACGGAGTCATTCTGCGCGTCACGCCGGTGCCGGCGTGATCAAGCGGCTCTTCATCGCCAATCGCGGCGAAATCGCGCTGCGCATCATACGAACGGCGCGTCGGATGGGGATCACCACGATCCTCGGCGTATCGGAAGCGGATCGCCAGTCGATGCCGGCGCGCGCCGCCGACGAGACTGTCCTGGTCGGGCCGGCCCGGTCGAGTGACAGCTATCTCTCGATCGAGCGCGTGGTCGCGGCGGCCCGGGCGGCTCGCGCCGACGCCGTGCATCCGGGCTATGGCTTCCTGTCCGAAAATGCTGCGTTCGCCGAAGCGCTTGCCGAAGCCGGGATAATCTTCGTCGGACCCGAGCTGGCCAGCCTGCGTGCGATGGGTGACAAGCTGATGGCACGGAAGGTCGGGATCGAGGCCGGCCTGCCGGTGGTCCCGGGCGGCGAGGCGGCCGACAAGGACGCCGCACGCGCCCGTGCCGGAGAAACCGGCTACCCGCTGTTGCTCAAAGCCGTTTCCGGCGGCGGCGGGCGAGGGATGAAGCGCGTGGACGCGCCCGAGCAGCTGGATTCGCAAATCGACATGGCGATGGCCGAGGCGCTCGCCGCGTTCGGCGATGCTCGCGTCTATGTCGAGCGCTACATCGCACGCGGCCGACACGTAGAGGTCCAGGTGCTCGGCGACGGCGTCGATGCGATCCACCTCGGCACCCGCGACTGCTCGATTCAGCGACGCTTCCAGAAGCTCGTCGAGGAAGCGCCGGCGCCGGGCATCCCGCGCGAGAAGCACGAAGCCCTGATGGAGGCCGCGGTCCGGCTCACGCGCCATCTTGGCTATCGCGGCGCCGGGACGGTCGAGTTTCTCGTCGATGCCGAGACGTTCGACTTCTTCTTTCTCGAGATGAACGCGCGCATTCAGGTCGAGCATCCGGTCACGGAAGCGATCACCGGCGTGGATTTGATCGAGCAACAATTGTTGGTCGCGGACGGCCAGCGGCTCGGCCTCGCCCAGGACGACGTTTCGATCACCGGTCACGCCATCGAGACGCGTATCAACGCGGAAGAATGGACGGCCGACTTCCGGCCGTCGCCCGGAACGGTGCAGCGGGCGGCGTGGCCTGCCGGCGCCGGCATCCGAGTCGATAGCCACATCGCGAGCGGCGACGAAGTCCCGCCGTTCTACGACTCGCTGATCGGTAAGCTGATCGTCCTTGGAACCGACCGCGCTGAAGCGGTCGAACGCCTCGACGGTGCGCTTCGGGCCATGCAGATCGAAGGGGTCGCGACCACCGTCGACCTTCACGGCCGGATCGTAGCCGATCCCCGCTTCCGCGCGGGCGGCGTCGACACGCGCTTTTTCGAAGGACTGGCACATGGCTGAAATCGGCCTCGTCGACGTCTCCATGCGAGACGGGAATCAAAGCTGTGGGGCGCGACCGGTCTGCGGTCCGCGCAGATGCTGGAGATCGCGGGGAAGCTCGACCGAGCCGGCTTCCGCGCGATCGACTTCACGTCTTCGAGCCACATGGCGGTGGCGGTTCGCTACTTTCGGGACAATCCATGGGAGCGTATCCGGCGGATGCGCGCCGCGATGCCGCGAACGCCGCTGCAATTCATCACGACTGGCCTGCGCTTCATCGCCTGGCAGCAGGCCGATCCCGACTTCATGCGGATCGTCTACCGGCGCTTGCAGGCTAACGGCATCCGTCGGTTCGTGATGCTGGACCCGATGCATGACGTCGCCGCCGTTTTGGAGGCAGCACGCATCGTCAAGGAAGAGGGCGATGCGGAGGTGATGGCCGCTCTCACCTTCACACTGTCCGACGTTCACGACGATGCGTTCTACGCCAACTTCGCCGCGCAGCTGGCGGGCAGCCCTGACATCGATCTGTTCTACATCAAGGATCCGGGGGGCTTGCTGTCCCCGGAGCGCGCGAAGACGCTGGCACCTGCGATCAAGGCGTCGATCGGCGACAAGGCGCTCGAGATCCATCCGCATTGCACGATCGGCTTCGGCCCCGTCGCGGCATTGTCCGCGGTCGAGACCGGCGCGGTCTCCGCCGTGCACGTCGGGATCGGCCCGCTCGGCGACGGCAGCTCGCTGCCCGAAGCCGGTCGCATGCTCGCGAACCTCGCGGAGGCCGGTCATCCGGTACCGGTCGACGCCGGGCTGCTCTCCGAGATCAGCGACTATTGGTGGCGGCTCGCGCGGGCGGAGAAGCTGGAACCTGGCACCCCGCAGAGCTACGATGCGAGTTTTCTGCGGCACCAGATCGCCGGCGGCGTGATGACGACGACCAAGCGCCAGTTGCAGGAACTCAACCTGCTGCACCGTCTGCCTGAAGTCATCGCCGAAACCGAGCGGGTGCGATCCGAGCTCGGCCAGCCGATCATGGTGACGCCGTTCCCGCAGATGGTCATGAGCCAGGCTCTGTTCAACGTCATCGGCACGGGCCGGTATGCCCAAGTGTCCGATCAAGTGCTCCGCTACGTGATGGGGAAATTCGGTCGGCCGACGCGGCCGGTCGATCCCGTGGTCGAAGCCGCGATCCTCAACCGCAACCGGGCTGCGGAAATCGCCGCGGAGCCGGATTTTCCGACACTCGCCGATCTGCGCCGCCGCTTCGGCGCGTCCATGGACGACGAGGAATTCCTGCTGCGTGCGGTGATGCCCGGCGAGCAGGTCGATGCGATGCTCGCGGCGGGGCCCAGCTTGGCGCGGTACAATCCGGGGGCCGTCCCCATGCTTGAGTTGCTGCGCGCGCTCGCCGCCCGCCCGGCCGCCAGAGACATCGTCGTCGAGCGCCCGGGGTTGCGTTTGGCGCTTCACGCGGGAGACGCAATTGCCTGAGCTCTCTCCCTTGTTGGCGGACAGGATCGCCGCGGCGTCGGCGTTCGTCTTCGACATGGACGGCACGCTGGTGCTCGGCGACGCCGCGAGCGGCGGGCATCAGTCCTTGCCTGGTGCCGCTGCGCTGCTGTCCGAGTTGAGGGTGCGCGGCACGCCGTTTCGTGTTTTCACCAACGGCACGGCAAAGCCACCCGAAGTCTACGCATCGAGCCTGCGCCACGCCGGGCTCGACGTCGCCGACCACGAGATGATGACGCCGTCCACGGCCGCCGCAGCCTGGTTCGTGGCCAAGGGGATAAAGCGCGTCCGCGTCCTCGGCCTCGCGGGCGTTCAGGCGCCGTTGATCGAGGCGGGCCTCGACGTGATCGGTCCTTCGGAAAAGGCGGAAGGGGTCGAGGCGGTCTACACCGGCTGGTTTCGCGAATTCACGTTCCCGGACCTCGAAGCGGCATACAAGGACGTGTGGGCGGGCGCGATGTTGACGACCGCGTCGAACGTACCGTTCTTTGCGACAGCGGGTGGTCGCGCGATCGGCGCGAGTTATGCGATCAACGCGATGATCCGCGCAATGACGGGCAAGCGCGCCAAGGTCCTCGGGAAGCCGTCGCGCGAGGCCCTTCGCAGCGCACTGACGCTTATGAAATTGCCGGTCTCCGCCGAGGCGTCGACGGTGATCGTCGGCGACGATCCCGCGCTCGAAATGCGCATGGCGCGCTCGGCTGGGGCGATCGGTGTGGCTGTCACGACCGGGCTGTGCAGCCGCGACGACTTCATGGCGCGCGGTTCGCCGGAGCGGGCTGACGCGATCCTGCCGGGACTGCAACCGATCCTGGAGGCCCTGAACTGATGTACGTCAACCGCCGGCGGGTCACCATCGAATGGGGCGACTGCGATCCCGCCGGGATCGTTTTCTATCCGCGCTACTTCGCCATGTTCGACGCGTCCACCGCGCATCTCTTTGCAGCGGTGCTCGGAATGCACAAACGCGAAATGATCGCCAAGTTCGAGATGATCGGCTTCCCAATGGTCGACACGGCAGCTCGCTTCTTCGTCCCGAGCAAGTTCGGCGACGAAGTGACGATCGAGACCCAGGCGACGGACCTCGGCCGTAGCAGCTTCGGCATTTCACACCGCGTGTTCCGCACAGGTGGCGTGCTGGCGATCGAGGCGACCGAGAAGCGGGTCTGGGCCGGTGTTCATCCCGAAGATCCGCATCGCATCACTGGTATTCCCATTCCCGAAATCGTTCGCGCGGCGCTCGAAAGCGGGCCGCTCGAGCGTCAACCCTGACTGGAGTAGACATGTCGAAGGTAATGATCACGGTGGCGCCGACCGGCGGCATGGCGTCCAAGGCGCAGAACCCGAACCTGCCCACGCAACCGGGCGAGATCGCCGAGTCGGTGTACAAGAGCTTCAAGGCGGGCGCGTGCATCGCGGCCCTGCACGCGCGTCGGCCCGATGACGGCGCGACGTGCAACGCCGACATCTACCGCGACATCAACGAGCGCATTCGAGCCAAATGCGACATCGTCATCAACAACTCGACCGGCGGCGGCTCCAGCGGCGACATGCTCATCGAGCGCCAGGACGGCCTTTACGAGTCCAGCTTCGAGGAACGATTGAAGGGTTGCGAGGCCGGTGCCGAAATGGCCACATTCGACGGCATGACGTTCGTGGATGTGCACGGCGGGAAGGAAATTCTCGTTATCACGCCGCCTAGCCGTTGCGAGACGCTCGTCAAGCGCATGACCGATCGTGGCATAAAACCGGAGTGGGAAGTCTTCGCGCCGAACCACATCCTGCAGGACGTCACCCGCCTGATCCAGAAAGGCTATGACAAGCCGCCTTACTACATCAACATGGTCCTCGGCGCCGACAAGGGCTTCCAGGGCGCGATGCCTTACAGTCACGACGTGCTGACCGCGATGGTCGCGGCGCTTCCGCCGCAATCGATCTTCTGCGTATCGGCGATCGGGCCGGCGCAATTGCCCGCGACCACGCAGGCGATGCTGTTGGGCGGTCATGTCCGCGTAGGCCTCGAGGACAACAACTATTTCAGCAAGGGCGTGCTCGCGACCAACGAGATGCTCGTCGAGCGCACGGTGGGCATCGCCAAGGCGCTAGGACTGCAGCCGACGTCCCCCGCCGAAGCGCGCGACATTCTAGGACTCGCCCAGCGGTGAGAGCATCACGATCAACCGGCGAGGCTTCGATGACTGATTTGTCGGCGATGTTCCGTCTTACCGGCCGTACGGCGATCGTCACCGGCGCCGCTGGCGGGCTGGGGCGCGCGATCGCGGTCGGGCTCGCGGAAGCGGGCGCCGACGTCGCGGTTATGGACATCGACGCGGCGGGATTGGGAGCGACGGCCGCCGCGATCCGAACCGGCGGACGGCAGTCCATTGAGATCGTCGTCGATGTCGGCGACGAGGCGGCGGTCGAAGCAGCCTTCGCCGAGTTCGACCGCGGATTCGAGCGGCTCGACATCCTGGTTAACAATGCGGGGATCGCGGACACCGTGCCCGCGCCCCTTCACGATTGCCCCACCGATGTCTGGCATAAGGTGACCGCAGTGAACCTGCACGGTGTCTTCCATTGCGCACGCGCAGGACTGAACCGCATGTTGCCACGCCACAGCGGGAAAGTCGTCAATGTCGCTTCGATGTGGGGTCTGGCGGGAAGTTCGAGCGTCGCGCCGCTACCGGCCTATGCTGCGACCAAGGGAGCTGTCGTCAATCTGACGCGCGAACTAGCGCTCGAATATGCGCCACACGGCATCACCGTGAACGCGATCTGTCCCGGCTTCTTCCGCACGGCATTGGGTCCCTATGACGATCCAGATTTTCTCGCCGCGACGCAGGGTTTCACGCCGGCAGGGCGGATCGCCGAGGCCGACGAGATCAAGGGCACCGCGGTGTATCTCGCCTCGCGGGCGTCGGATTTCGTGACCGGTGCGACCTTGGTCGTCGACGGGGGATGCATGGCGAAATGACCGGTGCGTCGACGGATTGGTCGCTCGAGGCGATCCGCGGGCTTTTCGAGCTTCCGTTTCTCGACCTGGTGGCTCGTGCGCACGACGTGCATGGCCGACATCATGCGGCGAACGAAGTCCAGCTATCGACCCTGCTGTCGATCAAGACCGGGGGATGCGTTGAGGATTGCGGCTATTGCAGCCAATCGATCAAGGCGAAGTCGGGGCTGAAGGCCGAGAGGCTGGCGAGCGCCGACGCCGTAGTCGCCGCTGCTCGCGCGGCCAAGGCGGCCGGTTCGACGCGGTTTTGCATGGGCGCGGCCTGGCGGAGTCCGAAGGAACGCGACATGCCCGCGCTGCTTGCCATGGTGGCGGAGGTCAAGGCGCTGGGCCTGGAGACCTGCATGACCTTGGGCATGCTCGATGACGGACAGGCGGAGCGCTTTGCAGGCGCGGGCCTGGATTTCTACAACCACAACATCGACACCAGCCCCGCATATTACGATCGCGTCATCACGACGCGGACCTTCCAGGATCGGCTCGAGACGCTCGAGCGCGTTCGCGCCGCCGGCATCGCCGTCTGTTGCGGAGGCATTCTCGGCATGGGGGAGAGCCGGGAAGACCGCGTGGCATTCATCCACGCGCTCGTCTCCTTGCCCGAACCACCGCAGAGCGTTCCGCTGAACGCGCTCGTTCCCATCGCGGGGACGGCGTTGGGTGACCGGCTATCGACTTCGCAGCAGGTGCGGATCGACGACATCGAGTTCGTCCGCACCGTCGCCGTCGCCCGCATCGCGATGCCGAGGTCGATGGTCCGGCTGTCGGCAGGTCGCGAAAGCATGTCGGATGCCACGCAGGCGCTCTGCTTCTTGGCCGGCGCCAATTCGATCTTCACCGGCGATCGGCTGCTCACCACGAGCAACGCCGGAGCCGGCGCCGATGCGGACCTGTTCCGAAAACTGGGACTGACGCCGTCATCGCTGCCAGAAAGCGCCGCCGGTCGCGAGGCCGGTCGTCTCGATTATGAAATGGAGAGAATTTGATGAAGTCGCGTGCAGCCGTCGCGTTCGAAGCCAAGAGGCCGCTGGAGATCGTCGAGGTTGATCTCGAGGGACCGAAGGCGGGCGAGGTGCTCGTCGAGATCATGGCGACGGGGATCTGCCACACCGACGCCTATACCCTCGATGGCTTTGACAGCGAAGGACTGTTTCCCTCGATTCTCGGTCATGAAGGCGCGGGCGTCGTGCGCGAGGTGGGGGCGGGCGTCACCAGCGTGTCCCCGGGCGACCATGTCATCCCGCTCTACACACCGGAATGCCGCCGGTGCAAATCGTGCCTGTCGGGCAAGACGAACCTGTGCACGGCGATCCGTGCCACGCAGGGGAAGGGGCTGATGCCCGACGGGACGAGCCGGTTCAGCTACAAGGGCCAGCCGATCTTCCACTACATGGGCTGCTCGACCTTCTCGAACTTCACTGTCCTGCCCGAAATCGCCGTCGCCAAGATCCGCCAGGACGCGCCGTTCCAGACCAGCTGCTACGTCGGCTGCGGCGTCACGACCGGCGTCGGTGCGGTGACCAATACCGCCAAGGTCCAGGCGGGCGACAATGTCGTGGTGTTCGGGCTCGGCGGGATCGGGCTCAACGTCATCCAGGGCGCGAGGATGGTCGGCGCGGGCAAGATCATCGGCGTCGATATCAATCCCGATCGCGAGGAATGGGGCCGCAAGTTCGGTATGACCGACTTCCTCAACTCCAAGGGCCTGAGCCGCGAAGAGACGATCGCAAAGCTCCTCGAACTGACCGACGGCGGCGCCGATTACACCTTCGACGCCACGGGTAATACCGAAGTGATGCGGACCGCGCTGGAGGCATGTCATCGCGGCTGGGGCACCAGCATCATCATCGGCGTCGCCGAAGCCGGCAAGGAGATCGCGACGCGGCCATTCCAGCTCGTCACCGGGCGCAACTGGCGCGGCACTGCGTTCGGCGGGGCGAAGGGCAGGACCGACGTGCCCAAGATCGTCGACTGGTACATGCAGGGGAAGATCGCGATCGACCCGATGATCACGCACGTCCTCGGCCTTGAAGAAATCAACAGGGGATTCGACTTGATGCACGCAGGGCAGAGCATTCGTAGCGTGGTGGTCTACTGACATGGCCAGCTTCTTCGTCACGACGCGCGAGCGCGAAGTCATCGAGGTGGAGGGGATCGACGGACTGTCGGTCATGGAGCTCATCCGGGACGCCGGAATCGACGAACTGCTCGCCCAGTGCGGCGGTTGCCTGTCGTGCGCCACCTGCCACGTTCAGGTCGATCCGGCCGATAGCGACCGTCTGCCGCCGATGAAGCCGGATGAAGACTATCTGCTCGACAGTTCGGATCATCGCGTCGCGACATCGCGATTGTCCTGCCAGCTGCCTTTTTCCAGCGAGCTCGACGGTCTGCGCGTCACGATCGCCCCCGAGGGCTGACGGGTACCACGGTATTCGAACGCGTGGCTAAGTCCGCGCGGTCGACAGGAGACTGAGTGTGGCGGTCATTTCAGGGGATGGGATCTTCACTCGCGCGATGCTCCGGGCCAGGGACCTTGATGCCTCGGCGAGGTTCTACGATGCCGCATTGTCTCCCCTCGGGTGGAAGATCCTCGGCCCGTTCGACGACGAGAGGATGCCTTGGGACAGGAACAAGCCCGCGTTCCCGGTCGTGCGGCCCGGTACCGGCGAGGCGTCGTCAAGCGGCGTGACGATCGGGTTCGCGGCGGAAGCGACCCGGGGCGTCGACGCCTTTCAAGCGGCGGGGCTCGCGGCCGGCGGCACCGACGAGGGCGCGCCAGGACAACGCAGGCATCTGCCCGGGGCCCATGCGGCCTATCTTCGGGACCCAGGCGGCAACAGAGTGTGCGGCTATGCCTTCGGCGACGGCAACTGACCGGTGGAGGAGGTCAGCACCAACCTGGCCTTTGGCGGCGTCCAGGGCGTCTATCGCCACCCCTCCTCGGCGACCGGCACCGACATGACCTTTTCGGTGTTCGTTCCCGCCCATCCGGCGGGACAGACACTGCCGGTGGTATGGTTTCTGTCGGGCCTCACCTGTACGCACGCCAACGTGACCGAGAAGGGCGAGTACCGCAGGGCGTGCGCGGAGCTCGGCCTCATCTTCGTGGCACCCGATACCAGTCCGCGCGGCCAGAATGTCCCCGACGATCCTCTCGGCAGCTACGATTTCGGCCTGGGTGCCGGTTATTACGTCGACGCGACCGAACCCCCGTTTTCGGCGAACTATCGGATGAGATCCTATTTCGAGGAACTCTCCACGCTCGTGTTCGACCGGTTTCCCGGCGATCCGTCGCGCCAGGCGATCATGGGCCATTCGATGGGCGGCCACGGTGCGCTGACCATAGGTTTGTCCGAGCCGGGCCGCTTTCAATCGGTGAGCGCCTTCGCACCCATCGTGGCGCCGACCCAGGTGCCGTGGGGAATCAAGGCGCTCCGCGGTTATCTCGGGCACGACCGCGCCACCTGGCGATCACACGATGCCGTCGCCCTGATCGAGGACGGCGCGCGCGTGCCCGTCATCCTCGTCGATCAGGGAACGGATGATCAGTTCCTGACCGAGCAGCTGCGGCCCGATCTCCTCGAGAATGCGTGTCGCGAGGCCGGTATTCCGCTGACGCTTCGGCGCCAGGCCGGATACGATCACAGCTATTACTTCATCTCGAGCTTCATGGCGGATCATCTGCGTTGGCACGCCGCGCGACTTGGAGGCGCGGCACGATGATGCGGAGCGACCCTCGCCACTTCGACGTGGTGATCGTCGGCGCGGGACATGCCGGTTCCCAGCTCGCCATCGCGCTTCGCCAGCGCAAGTTCCAAGGGTCGATCGCGTTGCTGGGCGACGAGGGCGATCCGCCTTATGAACGACCGCCGCTTTCGAAGGAATATCTGTCGGGCGAGAAGACGTTCGATCGACTGTTGATCCGGCCGCTTGAATTCTGGGCTGTCCGCGACGTCACGCTCCTGCTGTCACGGCGGGCTGACGCGGTGGATCCCGCCGCTCGGACGCTGCAGGTTTCCGATGGCACGACGATTTCCTACGGCAAGCTCGTCTGGGCGACCGGTGGGCAGCCGCGTCGATTGACGTGTTCCGGGCACGACCTGCGTGGTGTTCACGCCGTCCGCTCTCGCGCCGACGTCGACCGCCTGATCGCCGAACTGCCGTCGGTGACTCGCGTGATCGTGATCGGTGGCGGCTATATCGGCCTTGAAGCCGCGGCGGTGCTCACCAAGCTTGGCAAACCCGTCACCGTGCTCGAGGCGCAGGACCGCGTTCTCGCGCGCGTCGCTGGCGAGGAACTGTCGCGGTTCTACGAGGAGGAGCACCGGTCGCACGGCGTCGATCTGCGTACAGGCGTGTCGATCGAATGCATCGACGAAGAAGCGGGTGCCGCGTGCGGTGTCCGGTTGGCAGACGGTTCGACGATCGCCGGCGAGATGGTCATCGTCGGAATCGGCATCGTTCCGGCGGTCGCACCATTGGTCACCGCAGGGGCGAGAAGCGCAAACGGGGTCTGGGTCGACGAGTTCTGCCGCACCAGTCTCGATGACGTCTATGCCTTGGGCGACTGTGCGGCGCATGCCAACCGGTATGCAGACGGAGCGGTGATCCGGCTGGAATCGGTTCAGAACGCGAACGACCAGGCGGCGACGGTGGCCAAGGCGCTGATGGGCGAGTTCGAAGCCTATGACGCGGTGCCCTGGTTCTGGTCCAATCAGTATGATCTGAAGCTCCAGACCATCGGGCTTTCCACTGGTTTCGATGCCACCGTCGTCCGTGGCGACCGGGCGGCACGCAGCTTCTCGATCGTCTATCTGCGCGCCAGCCGCGTGATCGCGCTCGACTGCGTCAATTCGACCAAGGACTACGTGCAAGGGCGGGCGCTCGTCGCCACAGGTGCGGTACTGAGCCCGACCCGATTGGCCGACGCAAGCGTACCGCTCAAGGAGATGGTCCCCGCAGCGTAGCCCGTCGGGGGAAACGTCCCCGCGCGCCGGTTCTTCTTGCTGTACCTACACACTCACCGCTTGTTCGAAATCTTGCCAGTCCCATCGCATCCCGACACACGATCCTATGACCGAAACAGCTCCAGTACCCACTTCGAACGGCTCCGAAGAGGCTGTTTCCCGAGCGCTCGAGGATAACCTCGAGCGGTTGTCCCGAGCAAATCGGCGCCGTCGCCTGATACTGCAGCGAGGCTCCGCTTTTTCGTCGAATGACTATATCGGTTTGAGCCGCACGCCCCGTCTGGCGCGAGCGGTCGTCGAGACGATCGGGCGCGGGGTCGGGGTCGGCTTGGGCGGCTCGCGCCTGTTGCGCGGCAGCGACCCGGAGCATGAAGCGCTCGAGCACGAGGCTGCGGCGTGGTTCGGCAGCGAGACGGCGTTGTATTTCGCGACGGGCTATGCCGCAAACGCCGCTCTGTTCGCGACGTTGCCCCAGCGCGGCGATCTGATCGTTTACGATGTCCTCATCCACGCGAGCGCGCATGAAGGCGTGAAACTCAGCCGTGCCGACGCCTTGGCGGCTGGCCACAACGATGCCGGCTGTATCGACGACGCGATTGTGCAGTGGCGCGCGGGCGGCGTGTCGGGCGGCCGTGGATCGCCGTCGAAAGCCTTTACAGCATGGATGGCGACGAGGCGCCGCTTCACGACCTCGCCGATATCGCCGCGCGACATGACGGCGTTCTGATGATCGACGAAGCGCATGCGACCGGCGTCTTCGATCGCATCGCCGGGCGCGAAACGCCATGGCGCGTCATTCCGGCAGAGTTCGGGGTCGATGGCTTCTTCGGCCGCCATGAGCATCACTATGTCTATTGGCGGGTCTTGTCCGATGGTTCGGTTGGCATCGTGACGGTGCTGCACGAGCGCATGCATCAGATGGACCGGTTTCGCGAAGATATCGCGCCCTGAGCGCAGCAAGATCGGGAAAGCCGCAAAACCGCCCTCCCCGCGCCATTTTCGCACTTACCATAATCAAACATTATGGTAAGTATATGGTTGCGAAAGCGGCAGGGAAGGGCAAATTCACCGATGATGACGAGCCAGGATAAACCATGCGGCACAGATGTGCCGCGCTTTGTGCCGCACCCTGACAAAGCCTGGGGGTACGCTGGCCGCTAATGGCTGAGGAACCCGCGGAACTCTCCAAGGGAGAGATTATCGTCGTAAGAACGCAGGATGCGGCGCTCCCGACGCGTTCGCGCAAAGCGGAGGCGGAACCGGTCGATGCACGGCTGCTGCGCGCGATCGGCAGCATCGTTCCGCCCGACCTGCCGCCGATCAGCCAGCTCGGGCTCGAAACCGCGCTGGCGGCCATGGCTGATGCATCGAAAGCGGCGATAGCCTCCGATCTCGACTGCTGGCGCGACTGGTGCGGCGAGGAAGGCCGCACGCCATTGCCCGCCGATCCCGAAGATATGGTGCGCTATGTGAACGCGCTCGACATCAGGGGCAAAAAGCCCGCAACGCTGGCGCGGCGGATCGCGAGCCTTGGCTCGGTCCACCGGCTGATGGGTTTGGCCTCGCCCGCCGCGCCGACCGATGCCCCGATGGTCCGCGATGCACTGAAGGCCGTCCGCCGGCGTAGAGGTGCGCTCCAGCGACAGGCGACCCCTCTGCGGCTGGGCAAGGCGCTTGATCCCCATGCCGCAAAGGGCTTCACCCTGACCGCCATGCTCGACGCTTGTGGCGGCGACCTTCAGGGCCTGCGGGACGCTGCCCTGCTATCGCTTGGCTATGATGCGGGCTTGCGTGTCAGCGAACTCACTGTGGTGGAAGGATTGCATATCGATCCGCAGGAGGATGGTTCGGCGACGCTGTTCATCCCCTTCTCCAAGACCGACCAGGAGCAGGAAGGCGCCTGGGCATGGCTGTCGGCTGAGACGATGCGGCGGGTTGGCGCGTGGCTCGAAGCAAGCGGCATCAAAGAAGGCCCTCTGTTCCGCAGGGTCGGCGTCGACCGGCGGCGCGCGCGGGAAGCCGAACCGGAAACCGCCCTGGCGCGAACGACCTATTCCATTGGAACGGCGCCCCTGACGCGGCAGGGTGTCAACGGCATCTATCGCCGCGTGGCTTATGCAGCTTATGAGCAGGGACTGGTGACATTGCCCGCAGGCAAGTTAACCGACGCGGTGAAGGCCTTGTCCACCCATTCGCTGCGCGTCGGCTTGACCCAGGATCTTTTTGCGGCGGGTGAGGACGGCGCTGGCATTGCCCAAGCGCTGCGCTGGAGCTCGCCGACCACCGCGCTGCGCTACGGCCGAAAGCTCGCGGTGCGCAGCAATGTCGCAGCGCGGGTGCTCTCGAGGGTTCGCAGATGACGCTAATTTCCGCGGCCCACTCAGACTTCGAGATTCCGCTTCTCGTAGACGGTCGATATGACCCGGCCATCCCAGACATAGCAGAGGTGGCGTTCCTGGCGGCAATTGGACAGAAGCCGGGGGCGGAATACCGCCACGCATTCCCCGCTTTCGTCACGCACGCTCCCGTAGAGGATACCATCCGAGCCAGCGCCGCGCAGGTCACGGGCGAGCGCCTGCGACATCGCATAGTTCGCCGGATCATAAAGATCGGGATGGCTTTCGCGCATCGCGCGAATGTCATGTATGTCGGCGGTCAGGTCGACCGCATAGACCCGCATGTCCAGTTCCTGCGCCGGTTCTTCGGTAGCCATGAGAAAGCGCGTGCGATGCCAGGCCGTTTCGGCAATCGCGGTTTCCAGGGCCAAGCTTGCATAGAAGACACCGTAAGATCCGTCGGTGAAGCGATCGCCAAGCGGATTGAGGTGGGTGAAAGCAGCCATGATCGGCGACGTGCCAGGACCAGACACCCTGTCCTCGATCGGAACGAGCGCAAGGTCGCCGGCCTCCTCGCGCAGCCGATCGTTGGTCATCGCCTCGATCTGGAAGACCGCGTCGAGGTCGGCCGGGTCGGCGACGGCCTCGAACAAGGCGATAGGCGGAAAACGGCTGGGCACGATCCGGTAGCAGGGATGCCACCGGACGGCTGCGACAGGAATATCCACCCCTAGCCGCGCTGCGCGTCGATATATTGGCGCACCACATAGAGATCGGCGACATTGCCCGACGTCATGCGCTGGAGCGCGGAACCGCCGCCGAACAGGGCTGCCATGTTCGGCTTGCGGACCCACTCATCCGCCGTCTTGGGCAAGAGAATATGCAGGCCTTTGTAGATTCCGAGGATGTAGGAGATGCGTTCTAGTGCATCCTTGGGGATCGCGGCGACCGCCCCGCGCTTCCAAGCCTGCAACGTCGAACGGCTGTCGAGCCCGAGCAGGCTCATCTGCTCAGGCTCCTTGAGGCCCCAGGCCTCCGCGATACGGAAGAACGTCCGGAGCGCCGGCCCCGTGAGATCCTTGCGGCCTTTCGCCGTGTCATGCGATGCGCTCGCCATGAGAACCTGATCTCCTTTCGACAGGAGATATGTTCAATATCTGAGCAAAAATCAAGATAAGAACGAAATCTGAACATTTCTCCCTTTTGCGCCCTCTTGAGGGTGCGTATAGCGTCTGAGCGATCAGCCATTAGGACGGTGGCGACGCGCGAAGCCTCGCAATCCCAGAGCCGGCCGCTTTGACTTTCGCCTCAAGATCGGCCAATTTGGCATATAATCGCGCCAAGACCCTATCATGAGGAAGGATGTACCGCGCGAGCCAGCCGCGCCGTTCGATCTCGCTGATGCGGTCGCGAAGGCGTGCTATTGTCCCTGCCACCGCATCCCGCTCCATCACCAAGGTGTCGATCTTGCGCTGCCACGCTTTCGACCGCGCCCTCGCGCGACGCACTTCATCGCGCTCGGCCTTTTCCGCCCGACGCCGGGCTTTGGTCGCAGCTTCTTGCTCAATCCGCTCTCTTCTGAGGCGCTCTATCTCGGCCCGTCGGGCTAATGTCTCACTCGAATAGCGCGCAAAGGCCGGACTGCCGATTGGCCCGACACATCGAACGAACCAGCTCAGCCTGCGCCGTGCCTTATGCTCGATCTGCCCAACGCGTTGTGCGGAAAGACCCATGGCTTCGCCGATCTGGCGAAACGTCTTGAGATGTTCCCTCCCAAGCCCATAGCGATAGCGAACAACCTCCTCCTCCTGCGCAGACAAGAGGGAAAGCACCGTATTGACGGTCGTGTCGTCACTTGCTTGGCTCGCAGCCTTCATTGCTTCGACGGCTTGCCGCGCTCCCTCGGCAGCATCCTCGAGAATGCCCATCGGCTCTGTCCTGCCTCATCCCGCGCTAGAACCAGCCGTCGCGCCGGCCCTCGCCATTGTCGCGCAGGCTGCGACCGTCGAGCGCGGACCGGCGGATGTTGAGCTCGACCTCACTGCCCCTACGGGCGATCTGGACATCGCGCGGATCGAGATTGTTGCGGCGGGCATAGTCATCCGCTGCCTTCTCGCTGCCGAACTTGCCGGCCTGTTCGAATTCCCACGCTATCTTCGTCTCCTTCGCTTTCTGAGGGGCGCGCGCTAGCGGCCAAGGCGAGGCCGAGCTGTCACAAAGTCACCTTTCAACGCTTGCTCAGCTCGGCAGCGCAGCACGAGGTAGAGTGTGCCGGCATCCCGCTCGGCATCGATCGGATCGCGCGTCAATGCGGCGCGCAGCGCGGCCTTGAGCCAGAAGCTAGTCGCAGGATCGCCCAGCAGCTTCTCGATTTCTGATCTCTTCTGTTTAGTCACTTTTCCTCCGATGCGGATTATTCGTTGCGAGCCAGTTCCAATGTTTGAGATTGCTGTCGTTCGTGCTATGTTCAATCTCGGAGGTAGGTTCGATGAGCCGGTTCGACTGGGGCACGTATAACGCGACAAAAGACAGCGCTGGCGGTCCCGTGTATTCGTGGGAAACGGACTGGGATGAAGTCGTGCCCGGAGTAAATGCGGACGAGACTTTCGCGGCTCCGCAGTCGTCATGGCAGCTCGCCCTCGCAATTGCGTTTGTGGTAGCGCTCGTGGCGTTTTTCGGATTTCTCTCAAGCGTCATGTAGGATGCGTCATTCGCGTAACTTTGGATCGTTGAAGAAGCCGACGTTGTGACTGTCCGACACTTCCGACCTCGCACGTGATCCCCCTTGCCTGTTGACAGCTCTTCCCGTCTGCGCAGCAGCGCGACCTTCATCGATTTCCTTTCGACCCTCATTGATGATCGCGGCAGCCGCGCCGGGATCGTTTCCGCCTCCCGGGCCCGAGGGTCGCCGGCCACCTCCTGAAGGTGTGTAGTGACCACGGACGTCGCTCTCGGATGCGACATCGGGACGCTGAACAGACACGAGATTCGGTTCATGAAGCTCCGATCGGATTTCATTGCGGATGGTATCGAGACGATCATCCATCCACCTTTCGATCATCGCGCTGCGCGTGGCGCGATCATGCGCCGACAAGTCAGTGGCCCAGAGGTCGGGGACATTGATTGCTGGGTTACGCGCCTGCTCCGCGCGATACCATTGGGCCAGATCCTGGCTCAGGTTTTCGCTGAGATTGAGCCCATGGGATTCCGCATAGCTGGCGTCGCGCGACAGGGATTGCGCGATCTCGTCGAGTTTCTCGGCCGATCGTTGGTAAGATTGAGCAAGAGCAAGGCTTTCTTCGGAAATCCTCGCGCTGGAGTCCGTAATGGACGACCGGCTGAAACTGCCCGAACGATCATAGGTGCCGGCGGACTCACTGGCGCTGGAGCCGCTCGCATGATCGTCGCGGAAGCTGCTCGACGCTGCGCTGCGATCCTCGCTTGAAATATTGCGATTAGTCGAGTGGCTGAGGTCGGATTGTTGCATGCCACGTCCACCAACGCTCGCACCCAGCGAGCCAGACAGCGGACTACCGCCACCGGCGCGCCCGCGACCGCCCGTTCCGGCGCCGACAGAGCCTTCGACGGATTGTTGCACTATGGCTTGGCGCCCGCGGTTGTCCGTGACCGAGAAGCGGTCGGTGTCGGCATTTGATTGCTCGATCCCTTCGGACGTATTGGCGGTTCGGCGATCGAAGCGATCGACCGACGTGGCCGATTGGGAGCCACTGGCGCTTTCGACGCCTGACGTCGTTTCGCTGGAGCGCGTGTGAACCGACGCGTCCCGATCGGTGGCAGTAAGGAGAGTGCTTGCCGTGTTGCGGTAGGATTCCGCCTGCCGTCTTGCCTCGGAGGCAACTTCGCGCATCTCGGCGACACTGTTCGTCGACATGGTCGGCGTGAACGCAAGCCGCGAGATTGCCCCCGTCGTGTCGATGACTTCCTGGCCGTTGCCATAGCTCGAGATGATCGCCCCGTTGTCGGCGCGGTAATCCAATCTCGGAATGCCGGCCATGTAGCTCGGCGCCGTCGACCATTGATCCGACTGGCGCATATTGGCCGAACTGTTGGCGTAACTGACATTTCCGTAGGAGTAGTTTCCCGTCGTCTGCTCGAGCGCCGCCGCTTCGGCGGCATTCTGTGCGGGGGCCAGCATCGCCATCGAATGGCTCGCGATCCCCATCGCGCCGCGAGCCATCCCCGCTGCGAGGAATGGCACGCTCATCAGGAGGAAGCCCGCGATCGTCGCGGTTTCCTCATTGACCGCGCCGATTCCCGCATAGGTCGAGAGCGTCACGCCGCTGGGTGCCATTGCCGCGGCCGAGCCGGTTGCCCGGCTCATGATGATCATGTGCAGCACGACGTAGAGCGGACCCCAGGCGGCCAGGTAAAAGAATCCTGCCGTGTAGCCCTTGAGCGTCGGTACGCCGGTTCGCGGCATGAGGAACAGCGGAAAGATGACCGGGAACATCGCGAAAAAGACGACGGTCAGCACGACGTTGAGAATAGGAACCCAGCTCATTGCCTGCTGCGCGATCGAGCCGTACGTATTGCGCGCCTGGATATCGGCCCGTGTCATAGCGAATGTGTCGATCGCCGCCGCGCCGGTACTCCCGGACATCGAATTGCGCGCCTGCATGAAAGCGTTGATCGCGGTGCTTTGCCGCAGGATGCTCACATGGCCGCCCGCGGTTCCGGTGAAGGCCTGGGTGATCACCGGCACGTCGTCGCGCAGCTTCTGGGCGGCCAGTGCATTGCTGAGCCTGGGATAGAGTTCCTTACCCCAGATCAGCAGGTTGGCCTCGATCATCGGCGTCCACTGCCCATCGAGCGCCGAATAGGCATCGTTGCATGTCCGGATATGACTTTCGACGCCGCCACCCGAAACGCGCGTAATCCAGATCTGCGAGCGCGCCGGTGAACCGGGACCAATCGCGGCCCACAGATCCGGAGAGTTGGCGAGGTCCGTCATCGACTTGAAGCCGAGCATCACGTCATAGAAGACGCATGCCTTGAAATGCTCCTCAAGGTTGGTCGAAAACTCGGCATCGCGGATACGCAGGTTGCGCGTCGCATCGAACAGCCGCGCGCCATAGACCATGCCGTTGGTGGTATAATTAAGCGATGTCGGCATGACGAACACCGTCTCGGCGGTGCGGGTCAGATAGTCGCCTACCTGGCTTGTGAAGCTGGCGATCACCCCAAGTCCGATTGGAACATTGTCGATCGTCGCCGGTGCCAGCGAAGGATTGAGGCGGTCCGTAACCTTGATGTCCACGGTGGGCACCATCAGGCACATGTAGATCGCGGTCGCCTGCAGGAACCAGTTCAGCCAGGCACGCCAGTCGAGGTTGAACGCCACCACGAGGAGCGAATAGATGAGGCCCATCACCATGACGACGCGCAGCATCGACCGGTAGCCCCCTCCTCCAGCCCAGGCCGCAACCGCGTTGAACGTGTTGACGAAGTATTCGCCGCCGCCGATCGTGAAGACTTCGAGCATGGCCGGCCTTCCCTTCCTTGCTATTGCAAGCCTTGGGCGCTGAGTCCGCGGGAGAAGTTGAGCGCGGCCGACATCCCCGGCGTCATCGTGTTCTGAAGCGTCGATTCCAGCATGATCGAGCGATCGATGATCTGCATCGTCACTTGCAGCTTTTGATCGAGCCGCACGCCGCGCTGCTGAAATTTCTGCCGCGTGGCCGCAATCTGCTGGCGCCACTGCGCCGCGGTTTCCTGGTCGAAGGTCTGATAGTGGATCTTCGCCTGCTCGACGCGATCAAGCATGTTGTCGATCATGGCATTGAGGATATCGACCGAGACAATCTCGGCGAGCGTCTGGATCTCGCCGTCGGTCAGCGTGTAGCGTGCAGCCGACTGCACCGCGAGGATCTTGAAGAGCGGGATGCTCGACATATTGAGCAATTGCTTTTCGGCCGCGTCGATCGCCACATCCGTGCGGATCTTCGTCGCGATATCCTTGATCATGGCGGCGATGCGCGGGCGCAATGCCGCGCTTTCAGGAATCGAGAGGGTCTGGGTCGAGATGTTGAGACATAGCGTCTCTTCATCGCAGCGCAGGATGTTGACCGTCGCGCCGCCTGACGTGCCGTCCAGCAACGCGGTCACGACCGCTTCCTCAGCTGGCCCGACCATCGTCACCTGGCCCCCGACACTTGGATCGGTCGAAGGTCGCGTCACGACGGTCCCTACCAGCGTCATGATGTATTCGCTGAATTCCTTGTCGAACGCGCCGAACTTTTGCGATTTGCGGAGCGCCTCCCAGGTATAGTTGTGCGGCTCGCCGACGAGTTGGTCCTTCATTGCCGGATCGCTGTTGGCCGCGATCGTCGAATCTCGCCGATTGCCGTTGTTGCAGTTCTGCCGGGCCGCCGCCCAATCAGAGAATATGCCCTGGCTGTTCCCGACCGCCTCGCAGATCGTGGCGCGGGTCGTGTCCATTTGCGGCCAAATACCGCCGACCAGCGCCTGCGCCGTCTCGCAGCTCGAAATATTCATCTGGTTCAGGAGCTGTGCCTTTTGCGCGAACTCGTCCATCACCTTGCCGATCTCGGGGCTGATGGAATCGATCGCCAGCTTGAAGGCAAAACCCAATGCATTGTTGGCGGTCGCCTTCAGCATGGCGACGATCTCGGACGTGTTGATGAAGGAGAAACTGCCCGAGAAGAGATCGATGCCGCCGCAGCCCGCGCGGGCCGATGGCAGCTGCAGATTGAACGGCGAAACGGACTTCTGGGGAAAGCGCGTCCACAGATTGCCAAGCGAATAGTAGCCCGCCGACTGGCCTTCGAAGGCACTGGGCCCGGTGACGTTGGCCGCGCCGCCAGCGTCGTTGAAGAACGCGTTCATCTCGCTTGCCACACCGGCATGTGCCGACGGCACTGCGAGATGGAGCGACGCAAGAAGGGCCGCCGCGGACGCCGCAGACCGGAACCGGGAGCGAAGAGAATGGCTCATCAGAAATCACTCCCCACAGTCATGTTGGTAAGCGTGAAGATGCGGTCCATGATCTCGTCGGCCGAGAGGATGCCGTAGCCTACCGGTATCGTCCGCTTCGTCACCGTGTCGAACAGGACGAGCGCCGGGGTTTCCTTGCCGGGGATGCCCATGCGCTCTCGTTGGCCACTGTCGACGAGATAGTTGGGAAAATCCTTCGATGGGCCACCGTCCATCGACACAGCCATCACCGTCAGACGGTGGCTGTCCGCCACCGACCGCAGAATGGGTCCAGCGACATCGCAGGCGGCGCAGCTCTGTGCGTAAAAATAGAACAGGCCATAACGCTCACCGAGGCGGGTCAGAACCGCGTCGCGGTCCGCCTTGCGGTTATCGATCCATGTCCGTTTGCCCAATGTCGAGACCGGGCGTTGCAAAGTGTAGTCCATGTCCGGATGCTGCCAGATCGCCCGCTGCCAGACGTCGGAGAAGGTCGAGGCGCGGTCCAGCTGCTCGCGCTGGAAGCGGACATAGGCCACAACATTCTCCTCGCTTGGATCGAGGATCGCGCGTGCCTTCAGCTCATCAAGCGTGGACCTGACAGCAGCAAGCTGTTCGGCCGCCGGCACCGGCGGGGACACCGGCTTGTCCTTCGGTGCTCGCCGAGCAGGATCACAATAGAACCATGTGCCGAGGCGCCGTTCACCGCAATAGAAGGGGTCGCCGGCAGATTGTTCCCCGCCTTCCTCGCCAGCAATAGCCGCTGGGCCGGACGTGAACGCCGTAACGGCAATCGCCAAAGCAGTCAGCAGGGCAGGAACGGGGCGGTGCGATGCTCCCATCTCGCGGGCAACGGAGTGCCGACGCCAGAAGACGCCGGGGATACAAAGCGGCGAAGTGCGGCGCGGATCAGCCGCCGCCAGGAGCGGATCGGGCATAATATTCCTCTATCTTCTTCTGGATGTCGGACATGGTCTGGACTTCATCAGGCAGCTTCGCGGCGTCGATGAACTCGGCGTAGACCTCGGTGAAATCCATCTTCGACAGGTCGAGGCTCGCGAACTCGTGGATGCTGAATCCGCGGCATTGCTCGTTCTTGGGTTTGCCCCAGGGCTTGCCGAGCTGGATGCGGCCCTGCTCCTGCAGGATGCGTGAGAGCTTGCTCTCGAAGCAGCAATAGGCCGTCCGCCTGGTTTTGCAGATGCCGAGAAAGCTACTCGAGCAATAGGTTCCGACCCTGTAGCAGAAACCCATGCGATCCTTGATGTCGAGCATCTTCTCCTGGGTGGAGCAGGCGAACAGAGTGAGGAATGGCGTCGCAAGCGCCGCTATGGCAGCCGGTCCGCCGGCGAGCGCAGCCGCTCCGGCACCGACAGTGAGCAAGCCCGACACTTTGCCGGCGCAGCAGTTGATGAGGCCGAACACCGGCTTGTGGCAGGTCTCGCGCTCGCCGCTGAACACCGTCAATTCGTCGGGATTGAACTCCTCGCCCGCCTGGCCGATCGCGTGCAGCGCAACCAGTGCATCCTTGAGTTCTGTCGAAGCCTCCCGTTCGATCGTCTCGCATTCGCCGTTGAGGCAGTAGACGTCGTTTCCGCAGATATATTGCTGTTCGTCGGAAGCTCCGCCGGACCCTGGCGTGGGACACCTGTAGATCCGCTCGCGCACTTCGCAGCCGGGCGAGGCTTCATCGTCGTCAAGACATTCTTCGCGGACGAACGTGCATTGGGGGTTCGCCTCGAGGGACGGACAATCGTTGCCGGCGGAGAGTGTATGGCACAGATAGGTCCGGTTCCACGCCCAGCAGGGCTGTGTAACGGCCACGCCGTCCACGATCCGCGTGACGGGATCGCTTGATGTGCAAACCTCCTCTTGCTGGACACACATCCTGTCGCCGGCGAATGCGGCGCAGGCCGCCTCATTGCGCGTTGCTCTGACATTGGTCGCTTCCGCGTCCTTCGACAGCCAATATTCGCCCGTCGCGATGACGATGCCGGGATGATAGTAGCCGGGCGTGATGCCTTGCGCCGGGCCGCTGCATTTTAGCTCATAGGCGGTGTGGCCGAGCGACGGGCAAGAGGTTGCGGCAGTAAATCCGAAGGGGCCGAAATTGCTGCAATAATCGATTGCACGTGTTTCCTGACAGATACCGTTTGCCACCTCATCGTCGAACGCCGCCCGGGCAGGATAGACACCGCCGTCCGTGGGCATCGTGCTCATGCGTCCGGCCCAATAGGTATAGGTTTCACGCTTTTCGACCGAAACGCTAAGCGGGATCGTGCAGGATCGGACATGCTCGGTGAGCTTGCTGCCAACATTGCAGCTGGTCTCGTACCAGCCCTGCGGTTTCTCCCCAGGTGGAAGCGGGACGCAACTGCCCTGCCCGCCGCTGATATCCTCGCCTTCGAGATATGCCTGCGGATCCTCCTCGATGGCTCGACCGCGCGCGATATCGGCCTTGATTTCGGCTGCATCGAACTTTGGGCGGACGCGATCACCTTCGATGATCGTCCGATAGCCCTCATGCGAGCCGGTCTGCGACGATGCGTCTGACACCATCCGGTCGGGATCATCGAAATAGGAGGATTGAGGCAGCGTGGTGCCCTGATAGCCCGGCACCTCTAGTGCCTGGCCATCCGAGTCCGGAATAAGCGTGCCGTCCTGGCGGAAGGCTTCGGCCATCGCCTTGCCCTCAGCTCTTGCATCCGCGGTCGTTTCCTGCGCCAGCGCAGGCGCCGCGGCCGCGAACGCGGCGAAGGCCAGCAAGACGCGACGCAGGCTCATTGCCGCTTCCGGAGATTGGCGAGCGCCACGCCGGCGACCGTCGCGCCGGGGCCACGACCATCGGCAAAGGATGTCAGCGCATGTTCGACAGTGACATTGCCAGTGAGGCGATCATTGGGCGGGACCACCGTCTTGCAGCGAAAGCCTTCGCACAGGTCGAAATCGGACCCGACGGCGATGTAAGTCGGGACGGCCTGGACTTCGAATGCCCGGAATAGACGAGGGTCGATCCCTATGCTGGCATAGTCGGCCTCGTCCTTGACCAGTCGCGCGATCGCGGACTGGAACGCTTTCATGGAGTTGTCCGGGAAACCGCGAAACACGACAACGCCGCCCGCGCGCGAGACGTCGGCAATCATTCGCTTCAGGGACTCCTCCGGCATGGACAGGCTGGCGAAGGCGATGAACTGCGGGGCTTGTCCACGCGGCGCATCGATATTTCCGACCGCGCCGGCGACCAGTTCGTCGAAGTCGACGACGCCCTTGGGACCGACGGGCAGGTCCGCGGGCGAAAGGCGTCTCAGGTTTTCCCTGCCGCCATCGGCCGTCGCCGTGGCCTCCTCGCGCAGGGCATCCCCGCGATCCTTGACATGCGCGACGAACGTCTCGGCGTCCTCTGCCATCGCCGCGGCGCGGGCCTTGATTGCCTGAACGTCGATTTCGTCGGTGGTCTGCGCAAGCAGCGCGGAGACACCAACAACCCCTGTAAGCGCGACACATGTGATGAGAATCCTGCGCACGGCCCCCTCCCCCTACAGTAGAGTAAGACGTGGGCGCTGCGGCGTGTCTCCACGCCCAGTTTCCCACGCCTTCTCTCCGAACCGGACGTGCACCTTTCGTTGTGCATCCGGCTCTCCAGAAGCCTTGGCGTACTCGGGTTTCTTCATCCATTTGAGATCGAACCTCCGAACTGGCACGTAGCTCATCAAGAATTGCTCCGTGCTGCCTTCAGCCCAGACCTTGCTGCCCGGATGGGCGATGCCCGGCCTGCGCCACGATGCGATTTTCCTCCCGGGGACACGTTTGTGCTTGGCCCGCAGCCACAGCCAGAGACGTTGCCGCACATGCCAGTCGAGACTGGCGAAGATCGACTTCGCCCCCACGCAGTAGCGGTAGTAGGCAGACCACCCGCGAAGGTATGGATTGAGTTCCTGAAGCATGGCCTTGAGCGAACGCCGAAGCGTCTGCCGTCGGGCCAGTTGATTTACCCGTATCCTGAATCCGTTGATCGGCTCGCGCGGGATTTCGATGCGGGCGTGCAGCCCGAACCGCTTGTCCCATTTGAGCCTCACGCGGCATCCAAGGAATCGACAGCCCTCGGTCAGCGCGGTGATGCGCGTCTTCTCGGGCGAGAGCGTCAGACCCATCGCTTCGTGCAGGTAGGTTGCCAGCGCCTGCTTTTCGGCAAGAGCGTCAGCTTCCGTTCCCGACACGAAGATCAGGAAGTCATCGGCATAGCGGACGGGATAGAAGACCGGTCGCCCGGCCTTGCGATCCTTGTCGCGCCTGATTGCCGCCAGCCTTATCCCATCGGATTTCAGCTGTGGGTCCTCGGGGCGTTTTACCCAGTCCCGATACCGTTCCTCGATCACGCCAAGCGCGATGTTGGCCAGCAGCGGTGAGAGCACTCCACCTTGCGGCGTGCCGGTGTCTGTCGGGCTGTACGAAACATCCTCGAGAACCCCGGCCTTGAGGAACTGCACGAGCAACCGGTTCACCTTGCGGTCCGCGACGCCGTGGCGCACGCGTTCCATCAGCGGGTGATGTCCGATATTGTCGAAGCAGCCCTCAATGTCGCCTTCGATTACCCATTGGTACGGCGCTTTGTGTCGGCGACCGTCAGCCGCAGGTCTGCCCCGCGACTGGATGGTCACACGGATATGTTCAAGGCAGGCCTGACTGCCCCGTCCGGGCCGGAACCCGTAAGAGACTGGCCAGAACCGGGCCTCGAAGATCGGCTCCAGTACTTGCTTGACCGCGCACTGCACCACGCGATCCTTGACTGTAGGGATACCGAGGGGTCGGAACTTCCCCGGTTTGCCCGGCTTGGCGATCCATTTCCTGCGTGCAGGGGACGGGCGGTAGCCGCCCGACCGAAGCTCCTCGCGAAGCTTCCGCAGAAATTCCATGGCACCAATACCGGATGCAATTCTCGCTACGGTCTCCCCGTCGACTCCCGGAGTGCGCTTGCCGCGATTACCGGCAATCGTTTTCCAGGCCATCTGCAGATTGCGGGGATCGGTTACCCAATTCCACAAGTCGCAGTATGGTTCTTCGGGGTGTTCCCGACTCCACTGGTAGAGCTTTCGCTGAACGCCGAGGAGCCAGACCTGTGCGGCCTGATTACCAGAGTCCACTGGTAGTTCCTCCGTCATGACAGCCCACCGGCTTCCTGCCTGCCTTCGCCATGTGGACGGCTTTCCCGCCCTCGGACTACTACGCAGGCTCCGCCCCACCAGCGCCCATCCCCGGTCTCCGCGGATAGCCTGCTCCGAAGCAGGCGGGCGATGATGGTTCCCGTGTTCCGACGATCAACCTTGGACCCGTAGGTGCGACGCTTAACCCCTTGCGGCTCGGGCGTGCGGACAAGAAAGGACGACCCGCACACGAGTGCTCTGCGAGCACCCACCAGAAGGCAGCGCAACACGCCAACCGGTTCACACCGCGATTTCCCCACCCCGTCAGGTGATCGGGAGTTCAACTGTAAATAAAGAGGCTTCAGACACGTCATTCGCTTGTATCTCACCATAGATCCTGTGGTAGCCCGGCCTGCGGCTGACGGGCCGCATCCGGTACAGTTCAGGTCTCCTGCTCTGAGGCCGACCGCCGGAACGCGGCAAACCTTGGAGACCCCCTTCCGCCCCGACTCCTTCCGCCGGGTGGGGTGGCATCGCAGCCACCGGTCATTCGTCAGCAAGACGATGAAAGGATATGTTGTTGTATTACATACATATTTCCTTTCTGCGCCGTCACGGCGCTCGCGCGCAGCAATTCCTCTTGCGCCAGACGAGGTATCCCATGTCTTCGCCGATGGCGGGGATGACCTGTCCGGGGGACTGGAAGGTGGTTGAGGCGCCGATGGGCGGGCAGGCGTAGCGGCCCTTGGTCGCCGGGTTGGGGTTGGTGGTCTGGAAGCGGTATTGCTGCTTGCGCATCACCGGCATGAGGTACTTGCCGCACAGACCCTTCGAACCCATCGTCCCCCACGAGACCAGCTCGCGGTGGAGTTTGTAGGCGAAGCGTGAGAGCACGAGCCGCGAGGCCTGCACATGTCCGATCGAGGCCGAGACATTGCCGTTCATCGGGTACATCGACCCTTGGCAGCCCGCGCACCAGAACATCTCGTCGAGCGGCAAATTGGCGGTCGATGCAGCGCAATCGGCCGCACAGGCGGCGAGCGCCAGCGGGTTGGCAAACAGCACCGCTTCGGGATTGATTATCGCGGTGAGTTCGCTGTCCTGCCACAGCGGATCGATCTCTGAGATATAGAGGATATCGATCGAACCTGGCTCAAGGCACAGAAAGTCGGCGACGATTTCCATCCAGTAGATGAGCGGATAGGCATACCAATGGACGTGCCAGCTCGAATAATACTGGCTGGCGCCGCCCACCGCCGAAGGACCCGAGATTGAGCGGAACCCGATATCGAAGCCGGGATCGAGTTTCATCCCGCCGAGGTTGACGAAGCACCACGGCTTCATACTGACATCGGCGAGCCGAACCGGCTCCCAGAACCCCATCGCGATGCCGGGCCGAAGCCCGCACAGGCAGACTGGCAGGTCGGGATTGTCGGGATCGGGGCGATTGCTGGGCCAGATTTCGAGCCCGCCGACCGATATCGGGAACAGGCACGACCAGCAGATGTCGGTGATCGGGTTTACGAACTGCCCGGTGCATTTGCCCGGGCCGGCATCGGCCGAAGCGGGTGATGAGAAGACCAGCGATAGCATCGCCGTGAAGAGTACGAGGAAGGCGCGGATTCCGGTCATGGCTGTGCCTTCCGGCGCGGCAGCGCAATCTCGCTGACTTCGAGGAAGCGCCCGTTCTGGCGCACTCGCGCGGGAACAGCCTTGATACCGAATTTTTGCGTCAGCTTGCCACTCTGGTCGAAATAGAAACGGCGCTGGCGGGCCTTCATCAGTTCGAGCGGTGCGCCTTTCACGAGGATGAGCTTGGCATTGGCATCTTGCTTGAGCGCCCAGGCGATTTGCGCGGGATCGTCGCCGTCGAGAAAGAGGAGGTCGGAGCGCAGCTTGACGCTGTCGAGCGGATTGACCCGGGTTCCGGCGGCATGGATGAGCTCGCCTTTGGCCCCGCGGATATCGGCGGCGAGCGTGATCGTCGGGTCGAACGCCCAGCTACGGCTTGCGCTTGCGCGAGTGAGGCCGGCAACCGGTTCGGGCCGGTTTACGCGGGCGATCGTGCGACGCTTGAGCTCCTGATTGAGGCGGGCGGTCTCGCCCGAATTTTCCATCTGCGCGAGGCGCGTATGGATCTGTTCGAGCAGGTCGCGCTCGATCACGGGGAAGACCGCGCCGCGCTGGCCGTAGTCTCGTGCTTGCAGGCTGGCCGGGAGCGCAGCGAGGAGAAAGGCGCCGAGCGGAAGGAAGGAGCGCATCACAGGATTGCCCTCCCGCTGCCGAGGATCTGCCCGCGACACACGTACCCGATTGCGCCGTAGCGGCTGTCGAGCCCGCGCGGATGGTCGGTTCCGGTGTAGTAGCAACCTTCCGGTATTGCGCCTTCGGGACCGCGCGTAAGCGGCACGCCAAGGCGGGTGACCTCGAGCAGGCTCGCGACCTGCTTCCCGTTGATGAAGACCGCATCGCCCTCGTGGCGCACGACATCGCCCGGCATGCCAAGCACGCGCTTGCCGAACATCTGCGGTCCTTTTCCGAAATGCCTTTCGAGCAGCTCGCTTTGCGGCGGCTCGAAGAAGATCAGGCTGCCGCGTTCGATCGGCGCGTGCTTGTCGAGCCAGAACGCCCAGTTGGGCAGGCTCGGGCTCGCATTGATGAGGAACGCGTGGTCCTTGCTGAAGGCATCGAGCGGCGCCCAGGCGAGCGGCAGCAGGACGAGGCCCGAGAGCAGCAGCGAACGGCGGATCGTGCGGGTCAGGCTCATGGCTGCTTCTCCCCGGCGAGCTTGTCCGCAATGCGCTGCTCGAGTTCGGAGGTTGCGTCGTCGGCAGCGCCCGCGAGCACGGCCTCGGCAACCAGCACCACGCGGCCGTCATGGCCCATGTCGGCAACGGCGCTTTCGGCGGCCTTGAGATAGGCGAGGCTTGCCGCCTGGACGACCGCCGGATCGGCATCGGCGCGCGCGGCCTCCTCGACGAAGGTGCCGATGGTCTCGGCAAGCCGGACCGTGACGATCCGCTGCTTGGGGGCGCTGGTGACCTGCTGGGTAAGCCACGCGCCCCACAAGAGCGCAGCAACGAGCAAGGCTACGGCAAGCAGTTTCGGGCCAAGCAGGCGCAGCGGGAGGTTGAGTTTATCCATGGCGAGAAGATCCTTCGGAGAGGCGGCGGTCGAGGCGGCGCAGGAAGGCCGGCAGGCGCAGCAGGGCGAGACCGCCGGCTGCGATGAGAAACGCGATCTGGAGGTCCTGGGCAAAGAAGCGGCGCGCGATCGGATCGGCGGTGCGGTAGTGATCGGCGAGGTTGCCGAGCTGCGCGAACAGCGCCGTGAGATCCCAGCCTGCTACAGCCAAGAACACGAACAGCGGCAGGCCGAGGACCAGCAGCAGCGTGCTCGCCGCGAAGCTTGCCGTTTTGATCAGCACCAGGCAGGTGCCCTGGAAAAGCGCCAGCCAGTCGATCGCACGGTGCTTGTCGCGGGCTTGTCTGACTGACGGAAGCGGCACGCGATCTACGAGCGTGGTGGTCTCGAGCACCATCACATGCCTCCTTCCACACCTGCGACCAGCGCGACTGCGCGCTCCAGCGGCATGCCGTTTTCGACATGGCGGTGGATTGCGGCATAGGTGTCAGGATCGGAGGAGAAGATGGTTGCCGAGAGTGGGTCGAGCACCAGGCGTCCAACGGCTTCCATCTCGGGACCTTTGAGGTAGATCTCGCTGTACTCGGTGCCCGAGCGCTTGAGGCTGCGGATCAGCGTCTCGGTCCGGTCGTCCATGTCGAGCCGGGCCTCCTTGCGGAAATCGGCGATGGTCTCGGGCTTCTGCTGGAGCACCAGCATCCAGTCGCTATTCTCGAGCGCGGCCCGCGCGCCATCGGACTTGTAATAGTCGTTCAAGGACTGGGTGGCGGTCGCAAGCGCGCCGCCATACTTGCGCGCGGTGCGGGCATAGGTCTCGACGAACTCGCCCATCGAACCGCCCCTGAGCATCGCCCAGGCCTCGTCGATCAGCAGCAGCTTCTTGGTCGAGCGCGACGAGCGCGTCATCGCCTGACCGGTCATGAACATGATTGCCGAGAGGACAACGCTTCGAAGCTCCTCGCGGGACGCGAGGTCGCTCATCTCGAAGACAGTGAAATCGTCTTCGAGCGCGAAACTCGCTTTCCCCGAGAAGAACCCGGCATAGCTGCCACCGCGGCAGAAGGGCGCGATCGCTGTGGCTAGGTCCTTGCCCGCCTCGTTCTCGCTCTGATGGAGCGCATGCGCGACGTCGTCGATCGCGCCCCCGCTGCCGAGCGCATTCCAGACCTGTGTTACTGCACGATCGATGAGGCCGCGTTCGGTGTCAGAGGGCGCGGCGCTTGGCCGCGCCATCTGGCCGACGATCGCCTTGATCATCGCAAAGCAGTCGAGCCGGTAATCCTCGTCTTGATGCGCCCTTGCATCGTCGACCATCGAGAACGGGTTGAGCGAGAATCCCGAGGCGAGCGTGAACTCGACAAAGCGGCCGCCCTGAAGTTTGATCGAGTGCTCGAAACTCCGGCCGTCATCGATCACCACGACCTTGGCGCCAGCGCCGCGCAGCGCGGCGCATAGCTCCTGCAGCAGCACCGACTTGCCCGAGCCCGACTTCCCGCAAATCGCGATGTTGTGGTTGCCCGCCTTGTTCTCGAAGGGCGACCAGAAGAAGGGCTGGCCGCGCCGTCCGAGCAGCAGCAGGTGCGGGATCGTGCCGCCGAGATACTCGCCCTGCAGGGGGGCGATATTGGCCGCGGTGGTCGAGAGCATGGTTCGAAAGCGTTTGAGCCGCGCAAGGTCGTGGACCAGACCATCGGCGAGGCTCAACGGGAACGAGGCGACGAGGCCCTGGAGCTGGAGGAAGCGCTCGTCGGCAAGGTCCCATCCGGCCGCCTTGTAAATCGCCTTGACCGTGCGCTCATGCGCATCGCCTTCGCCGAGCGGCGAGATCGTGGTGAGACCATAGAACAGCTTGACGAGCTTCTTGCCCGCTTGGAGTTCGGCCTGGACGTGTCTCCATTCTGCCGACTGCTCCGACAGTTTGGGCAGGAAGCGCGCGCTTTTGGTCTCCGACAGGCTGGTGGTGCGCATGAACTTGTAGCCTGCGCGCGCCGAGGCGGCTTCCTGGTCGGGATAATGCAGGCACAGCATGGTCGCAGCCGGGCAGGGAAAGCGCAGCTTGTCGGTGAACATGTCGCCGATGAGCCGCGCGCATTCCCACGGTGCCCAGCGCTCAGGGGTAGAGCGCACGCCGTAATGGCGCATATCGAAGCGGTCGGGATAGCATTCACCTACCTGCGGCACGCCATCTCGCGAGCGCCCGGTCTCGCGGAAGCGCTCGGTGCGCAAGATCAGCCGGTCGTCCTCGACTTCGAGTTCGATGTCGCGGCGGATCGCTTGCGCGTCGAGCGTGTCCTCGCGGTTCCAGTGGGTGAGATCGGGTTCGCGCGCGGTGGTCGGCGAGGTGAGCTCGTCGACCAGTGCGAGGAGGCCTGCGGGCTCGAGCCTGTTCGATGCAAGGCCGAGCGAGTTCAGCATCCCCGACATCCCGTCGCGGCATTCGGTGAGTTCTGCATCGGTGACGCTTCCGGGCACCGGAACGCCGAGCGAGAGCACCAGACGCACATGGCGTGCATGAAACGGCGCGTGTGCCGAGCCCGACTTCCAGACGAGATCGTAGAGCCGGTTGGTGCGGGCTTTCGCAATCGCTTCGTAGATCCCGCCCTGCTCGTAGCGCGGTGCGAACCACGGGCCGACGATGGCGCCGATGCGCGGGGACGCGAAGTTCAGCACTTGGAGGCAGGCGCCTTGCGGCAGGCTCTCGGAAAAGAACTGGCCGAGGATCTCACCTGTCCGCTCGTCGGCGCCGATGAGCGGGGTGACTTCGAGAATGAAGCCCTTCGAGTGCGCGTTGCGGTAGAGCCCCGGGCCCTCGTCATAGACTCGGTACGGAAGCCAGTCCGACAGCATGTCGAGCGCGAAACGCGGCTGCGCATGATCGCCCCTTTTCGCATCGCCGAACAGGCCAGCGAGAAGCGCGTCGCGCGCAGAGGATAGCGAGAGGTTCACTTGGGCTCTCCTTCGGGCAGAACGGGGTGGGGCACCTGGCCGGGGGAGGGGGGACGACCAGGTGCCCCGGGGTCCGGCGCTTTGGCGCCGGGCAGCTCCGTCAGATCCTGCGAGGGGATGACCAGGACATCGGGAGGCTGCTGGGGGGACGGATTGGAAAGCTGAAAAGGAATTGCTTCTGCGGCGGCGGGCGGGGCGACTTCTGCTTCAGCCGGACGCGCCAGTGCGCGAAGCACGTCGCCGGTCGAACGCGGCGCGCGCCAGCGCTCGGCAGCGCGATCGGGCAGCACGACATGAACAACCCGGGCCTCGTGGATGTGGCCCGTCCCGTCGCGGTAGCCCGCAACAACGATCCGCAATCCGCGATCACCGGCCCTGTGCGCTCCCGCAGAGGCATGACCGGACCGTTCTGCCTGTGAAACGCGGGTCGCGGTATCGTCGATCATCGAGGTCGGCGCGCAGCTTCCCTCCGGTGCCCGGCAGGAAAAGTCGCCCTTGACGTTGCCGCCAAGCGTCGCACAGCCGGCGATCATCAACGCGAGAATTGCCGTCGCTCCGACACGGGTCGCACCGCCGCTCATTGCTTCGATCCGGTCTTGGCATTGGCAAAGGCGCGCAGTGTCTTTGCATCACGGTAGCCGTGCAGCACCGCACCGTCGCGCGCCCGGACGATTACCGGGGTTCCGGCAAAGCCGTTGGCCTGTGCAAAGGCTTCGTTGGCATCGAGCGCAGCTGCTTTCTTGCAGGCGGCGCGCGGTTCGAGGTGCTTGCCGGTATAGGCGGCATGGAGCGCCCCGATCGGATCGGCGGCGCAGAGCACCGCCTCGGACCTGCGCCGGCTCGATGCGCCGAAGATCGAGATCGGCCGTTCCTCTACAAGAACGCCTGCCTTCTCGAGTTCGCCGGTGAGCCGCTTACAGTAGCCGCACTGGAAATCCGAGAAGACAACCAGCTTCGGCCCCTTGGGATTGCCCCACAGGATCGCGCCTTCCTTGGGAAGGGCTTTGAGATCGACATGCGTCGCGACCTGCCTGTCGCGGGTTTCGGCAACGTCATGGCGCCCTCCAGTGTCCTCGCCGGCGTGGCGGGCTGCGCCGGCGGCGAGCAGGTCGGGGTTGAGTTCGAGCAGGCGCGCGGCAGTCACGTCGCGCCGCTCCTCCATGTCGTAGAGCCGCCCGACGAAGAGGTAGCGTGCCGCTTCGTCGATGTAGAACAGCGTCTCTCCCGAGACGACCTCGCACCATGGCGCGAATGTCGTGCAATCGAGCGCGTCGATCGGCGTTCTGGGCAGACGAAGCTTGAGCGCTTCAACCACATCTCGCGTGATCGCGGCCTGCGCGGGCATGGCGGTTACGATCGCGACGCCGCTTGTAAGGAGGGCTGCTGCGCTGGCGGCGGCGAGCGATATGTGCGCGGCGCGCGCCTTGAGGCCGGGCCGCTGGTTCGAGTAGTTCATTGGGGTGTGCTCCTGACATGGACGCCGTCGAGAAAGACGATCTCGACTGCGATGCCGGTCGGCATCTCGACGACGGGTTGGTACTGTTCTGCGCGTTCGATGAGGTATTTGCTGACGGTGTCGGCGGCTTCGCCCGCGCCCTGGCCCAGGCCGCCTGCGAGGATGTCGGTCGGCGAGAGCGCGTCGCGCTTGCCGTCGCTGCCGACAGGCTGCGCAAAGATGCCGTTGGCATTGGCCGAGAAGCCGCGGCCGAAGCCGCCGACGATTCCGGCGAGCAGCGCCTGGCTGACGAGGCTGCCTTCGCGGCTGACGACATTGCCGCGCACGCCCGACTTGCCGGCGAAGGCGATGAATCCCTTCACTTCGCTCACCGCGAAGCGTCCGCCGGGCTGCGCACAGGTCATGCGCACGAGCTTGACGTAAACCTTCTCGGCCGAGAGATCGCCTCGCGCCGCGCCGTTGACGAGGCAGCCGGTGAGATCGGTGGTGAGGAGCTTGTTGCCCTGCAGCACCGAGCGCGCCGGACCGGTGATCCGCAGCACCACGGGCAGCGGATCGCTCTGGCTGGTGACCCCGGTCGAGGCGTCGACCCCGACGATTACGGTGGCAGGTGCATAGCTGTTGGGCGGCAGGTAATCGCGGCTTGCCTCGAGCAGCAGCGCCGGCGCGCTTTCGGTTGCCTTGGCCTTGGCGGTGCCCGGCTTGTCGTTTGAGAAGCTCAGCAGGCTTGCCTTGGGTTCGCTGGGTGGCTCGAGCGGTCCGGGAGCGAAGCCCGGAGCCCGCGGATCGACTGCGGCCACCGGCGCAACTGGGGGATTGGTGCGGACGGTTTCGAGTTCCGAGCGCAAGGCAGCGTTCTCCGCCGAGATCGCATCGATCGCAGCTTGCCCGTCGCTCAGCATCCGCGCGTTCTCGCCCCGCAGCGTTTCGAGCTCCTGCTCGATCGAAGCCCTGGGAAGCTGGGTCTCCTGCAGGTCCTTGATCGCCTTGCCCTGCGCATCGAGGCGGTTGCCGTAAGTGGCGACGAATTCGCGCTGCGAGAGATTGCGATTGACCAGCGCGCCGGTCTCGATCGTGGTTGCGCCCGCGCCGTCGGCGCTCGCTTCATCCTCGCCGCCGAAGATGAACATCGAACCGGCGATGAGCGCCACGCCGCCGATCCCGGCAAGCAACAGCTTCTGGCGCTGCGCGACCGTGCGGTTGAGATCGCGCCGGGCTTCGCCGCGCGTCTCGTCCTTTGGCGCTGCCGCGGGCGTATAGCTTGTGTCGGTATCGGCCATTATTTGAGCCCTCCCTTGGTAAAGACAAGGAAGGCTTGCGTGCTCTCGCCGGGCTCGAGGGAGTTGCGGCCATAGGCAAAGGCCAGCGCCCCGGCGGGCGCCTCGCGCTCACCGGCAAGGTCGACGAGTGCCGGGCCAAGATTACGGAGAGTAAAGGCTTGGCCGATCAGTTCGGCGCCTTCGTATTCCGCGACCTGCTGCACTTCGAGGCTGTCGGTGTGGCGTGGTCGCGAAAGTTCGGCACGGGCGCGGAAGCCCGGCAGGACCCCATCGCTGGCCATCGCTTCGATCAGCCGGATCGCGGCCTCGTCGCGCGTCACTGCTGCGCCTTCCCATTCACTCGCCTGGGATTTGGCGAGCGCGGGATTGGTGACGAAGAGCTGGCTCGCTTCCTCGCCTTCGACGCGGCAGGTGAACTTGTAGACATAGCCCGCGCTGCTCGTCGCGAAGAAGCTGACCTTGGCGCTCGCATATTGCAGCGGCACCGAGACATAGATGTCGCCGCGCACCGGCTCGTGGGTCACCTCGAAATCGTTGTAGGGAAAACCGCTCGCCATCTTCGAGACATTGGCGAAACCGTCCTCGATGAGGGCGATACGGGTCAGCGCGCCGCGCGCGAGCACGCAGTCGATCGCGGCGCCATCAGCGGCCTCGACGAACTGGTCGGCATGTGCCGGTGAAGCGTAGGCGGCCGTGGCGATTGCCAGCGCAACGCTGGTCAGCGCGGCGGGGAAGGGGCGGGATAGGAGTGTCATGGGTTCTCCTCCTCGTTTTCGGTTGGGAGCTGGCGGAAGCCGGTGAGGCCGAGACTGAGGCCGCGGCGGTTCCAGCTGAATTCGAAGCTGCGCTCTTGGCTTGCGATCACCTGCGCACCGACGAAGGTCTTGAGCGTGCCGGTGACGACAGCGGTGAGCGCCTGCGCGTCGACCTCCATCCGCGAGATGACGAAGGCCTGGCTGATGTCCGAACCGCGCTGCTCGTCGACGATCTTGACGAGCTCGGCCTTGAGGCTCCCGTGCGCTGACGGATCTGCCACCTTGAGGACCTGTTCCATCCAGTAGTCGAGGCTCTCGGGTGCGCGATTGAGCAGCATGAGCGCGGTGTCGCGGGTTACGAGTTCGAGGTAGTGCGCATCGGTACCGCCGCTCCCGAGCGTCAGGCGCTCGGTCGTGACAGGCACCAAAATGACGCTTTCCTCGCGCGTCGCCGCCGCGCCGACCGCCAGCAGGCTGGTAAGGCCCAGCACGGCTGACAGCGCGGCGAAGCGGTTGCGCTGTTTGAGGTGACGCTGCGCTTCCTCATAGGCGAATTCGTGTTTCACTTGGGTCCTCCCTCAGCCTGCGAGCAGGCGGCAGTGGGAGGGCGGCGTGGCTTTCAGCCCGAGGAAGCTCCCCGGCAGATACCAGTAGGCAGCATGGACCAGTTTCGACCCTGCGCCTGATGCCTTCGCCTTTCGAAGGGCGAACCAGGTCATGACCGATAGGCCGGTGCCGATGATGATGTGCTGCGAAAGGATGCCCCACGCGAAGGGGACGAGCAGTCCCGCAAACTCGTCGATGGTCCAGAAGCCGATGAGCTCCGGGTCGTCGAGCCGCCGTGGAACGAGGTATCTGTCGGCCATGCCGCCCTCCCGTCGTTAGACCGCGATCAAATGGTTGCGGTCACGACCGAGGTGACGATCGGCACGCCTGTGCCGACGCCAATTCCGACACCGACCGGGACCGCGACCTGCCCAAGGGCGAAGCGGCCCGAGGCGAGCGCGATCAAACCGCCGGCAAGGCTGAGGACGGTGATGATCTTGCCGCCCGAACCTTCGAGGAAGTCAGTGAACTTCTGCAGCGCCGGATCAAAGGTCGTGTCGGCACCGGCATAGGCGGCACCGGCGCAGGCGACCGCAATCGCGGCCGGAAGAATATAGTCGCGGGCACGAATGCCTTTGACGGATGGGCGGGGAAGGGTGATTGCATTGTTCATCGAGGAACTCCGTTTCGAACATTGGCAGCGATGCGTTCGCTGTATGTTCTTTCCTCGATTGGAAGGCAGGGTGTAGGAAAACGGAAACTGCCGCACGCGGCATTCCGACCAAGAGAAATCGTCGATTCTGGGCAATCTGACCGGGCTTTGCGCGACCGGTGCAGACATTGCGGCCAAGAATACCGATCATTGCGCCACCCATACCGAAATCTGAGATCGAGGGACCGGACTCTGCGCGAATCAAATCGTGTGACGATGAGCCAGTTTCCTACGAGTTCCTTATTTGTTCTTTTTCCTTTCCTACAGTTTGACGCGTCGCCTAGCCTGTTGGTGATTCGCTAAAGATCACCGGAAGCAGGAACAATGGCGCGAAACACAAACGACAAATGGGGAGAACTATCGCGAGGAGTCGCCGCTTTCCTCGACCATGCCGTGGACGAAAGTGGCAAGTCCCGGCGGACGATTGCCGCACAGACGAATATCAACAAGGACGCGCTCCGACGCATCCTCGCCGGGACAAGGTCAGCCACACTGCTTGAGGCGCTGGCCATCCTTGACGCGAGCGGTCACGCGCCGCGCACCTCCCTGATGCTGGCACTCGCGGGGTACTCGCAGCGTAGCAAGGATTGGCAGAATAGCGGCGTGCTGGAATTTCTTGAAACCTTCATAAGCGAGTTGCCGTCTGCTTTGGATCAAGCGCTGGGCGAGAGGCTGCTCGATGTGAGACCGCGCTGGGCAAAGGGGACCGCTCACCGCACCGCCGGTCTCCTGTCGGATCACCTCGCGCAACTGGAGCGGCAGGATGAACAAAGCTTCGCTCTCTGAAATGACGACTGGTCTCGAAACGGACGCGGAAGCCGTTCCTGTCGAGCCAACGCCAGACCGGCTCATTCGTCTTCCCGAGGTCATGGCGCGCGTGGGCCTGCGCCGAACGGCAATCTATCAGCGGATGCGCGAAGGCCGTTTTCCAAAGTCGCGTTCGCTCGGTCCCCGTTGCACGGTTTGGGTCGAAGCCGAGATCGATGACTGGATCGGTTCTGTTGTCGAACGCACCGACGAGATATGTCAGAACACGCCCCGAATTTCGAGATGATCATGGTTTGCGTCCCGTCACCGCTCGAATAAACGCGCGCTGTCCCGCTAGCCGGAAAGCACTTCGATTATCCGGCATTCGCCAACCGCTCCGTGCTGGCAGTCGTCGACCATATGGCGCAGTTCGGTTCGCAGTTTTCGCAAGTCACCAAGCTTCCGATCCACTTCGCGTAGGTGGAGGCTGGCAATAGAGTCCACGGCTTCGCACGATTGCGATGGATCATCCGACAAAGAAAGCAATTGGCGCACCTCCGCCATGGTGAAGCCGAGGTCGCGTGCGCGGCGGATAAACCGCAATCTGGCCAATTCGGTCGGGCCATAGTCCCGGTAGTTTCCGGCGGTGCGTGGTGGTTCCTCCAGCAATCCGGTCCGTTCGTAGTAGCGGATCGTTTCGGCGGTCGTGCCGGTCTTCCGCGCCAGGGCACCAATCTTCATGGGTTTCTCGCAATGCTTGACCTTGTAGCCACTACAAGGTGCATAAGACGATTCGAAGATGCAAGCAGAACGGTAAAATCCTGTGGCAAAGAAGGACATTATTGAACTTATCGAAGCTGAGCGGCGCGTTTTCCGTGCCGCCAGGCAGTCTGGTGACCGGGCTTTGGCTTGGACCGCGCTCGAGCGGGAACATATTCTGGGCCAGGGCTTCTTCGGGCCGCACCTTCGTTCACATATGACGATGCTGGGCTATGCAGTTGAAACCCGCGATGGCCGCGAAGTTCTGGGGCAGGTCATACGTCTTGCGCTCGCTCCCCTTGGTAATCTCACCGGACGGCTCCCCTGGGGCAATACCGGACGCGCAAACGTGAGCGCATTCGCGCCAATGCCATACCCGGACGACCTCGCGGAGGTTTTCACCATCTCTTCGGACGAGGTTCGCTAGCACGCGCCATGGCAATTCTATCCAACGAACAGGTTGAACGTCTCTACGACAAGAACGCGGGAATCTATGACCGATTGGTGTCGGGGTTTCGGTGGGCCGGTCTTGGTCGCTGGCGACGCGATCTGGTTAACCGGCTTGAACTCAAGGCCGGTGACCATGTGATCGATCTATGTGCTGTCACCGGCGCAAACCTCGCGTTTCTGCTTGAGAGAGTAGGACCAAGCGGCAAGGTGACGCTGGTCGACCTTTCGCAAGGCATGCTCGACCAAGCCCGTCGACGAGCGAAGCGCCTGCGAGCTAGCAATGTCGAATTTGTGCAGTCAGACGTAGCCGCCTTCCGCTTTCCGAGCGAGACCAGCGCAGTCATCAGCACCTTTCGACTGGAAATGCCACCTGACTACGCCGCGATCATCGAGCGCGCCTCAGCTGCTCTCCCGACGGGTGGCCGGATGGCCCTGCTTGGCCTGAAGCACCCCGAGCGCTGGCCGCGATGGCTGATTGAAATCGGAATATTCGCTACGAAACCGTTCGGCGTCTCGCGCGAATACGAAGAATTCCGCCCGTGGCTACCAGCCCGCCGAGAGCTGAACGAACTCCATTTCCGCGAGTTTCTGGCAGGATGCGCTTACGAATTCGTCGGTGCCAAATCGTAATGCGGCAGAAGCCGCAGTTGCGTGACTGCTTTTGTCTAGCTTCATGCGGGTTCCCCTGTTGAGTTCGAGCCCAAATACACCACATCCGCTTGCGCTGGTCAGTCGATTTTAACCGTGCGCAGATAGGGGCGCAGCGTTGTGAAACCTTGCGGGAAGCGCGCTTTCGCTTCTTTATCGGAAACAGACGGTGGAATGATGACGTCATCCCCACTCTGCCAATTGACCGGGGTTGCCACGCCTTTACTTTCGGTGAGCTGGACTGAATCGAGCAATCGGAGCACTTCTTCGAAATTGCGTCCGCTGCTCATCGGATAGAGTAGCATCGCACGGATTTTTTTGTCCGGGCCAACGATATAGACGGCGCGAACGGTAGCATTGTCGGCTGCGGTTCTTTGCTCCGCACTGCCAGTCTCCTCGGCGGGCAACATATTGTAGAGTTTGGCCACCTTCAGGTCGCTGTCGCCGACCACCGGGTAATCGACTTTATTGCCGCTGACCGCCTCGATATCGGGTAGCCAGTCGCGATTGTCTTGGCTGCTGTCGACCGACAGGCCGAGAATCTTGGTGTCGCGTTTGGCAAATTCCTCGCCGAGACCGGCCATGTAACCCAGCTCGGTCGTACAAACCGGGGTAAATGCCTTTGGATGAGAAAACAGGATAGCCCAATTGTCGCCCATCCAATCATGGAAGGTGATGGTGCCTTGGGTCGTTTCCGCTGTGAAATCGGGAGCTGTCGAGCCAATGGAGAGGGTCATGTCAAAACTCCTATTTATTCTGGGGGAGGTGTCCGCCGTCCTCATATTTTGGCGGGTGTGTGGCCTGCGGCACGTCGAATGTCGGCGCAATCGATTGCGTGAGTCTCGACCTCACCTGCATTTAGTGAGGCGGAAATGCTCACTGGCGCTCCCGCCTCCTACAAGATTGCGCGATCATCGGCCGGCGTAGATACTCAGAAGCGCACGCTAGCGCCTGCTACGAAGCGCCGGGGAGCCCCCGGTCTCAAACCCGAAGGCCGACGCGCTACAGCATAAGCATTGTCGAACAGATTATCCACTCTGGCAAACAAAGAGAGACCTTCCGTCAGCGCAAACCGGCCGGCGAGATCAAAGACAATCCTTTCGTCAATACGCTCATCGGGCGAAATATCCCCGCTACCTGCTTCGGTGCGTACTTGCGATGTGTAATTGGCGCTCACGAGCAAGGATGCCGGTCCAAATGCGAGCCCCGTTTCGGCATAGAATTGGTGGCGAGCGATGTAGGGGAGTGCGTCGCCCTGGGACACGGAACCGAAGAACGCACTCTCGAAACTGCTTTCGAATTGCGCGTCGGTGAGCGTGTAAACCACCGAGAAGGGAATAGAAATTTCCCTACCCACTTGATGCTCCGTCGAAGCTGCCAGCTCCAACCCCTTCACGGAGACGGCCCCAGCATTGAACTGGTCGCCAATATCCCCGACGCTACACCCCACGGATTGTGTGCAGTTTCCGAGCAGATTGGAATAGTCGGAATAAAACGCAATCGCGGAAGCTTGAATGGCGCCATTCCGAAAACGCCCACCAAATTCATAGTTCCAGCTTTTCTCGGCTCGTGCCTCCGGATTTCCGGGCCCGGGGGGAGAAAAACCGCGCGAAGCGCCTGCAATCAACAGCACGTCTCCCAGTGCATAGGTTGCACCGAGTGCGGGAAGCCATTCGTCAACGTTGGTCTTGCGTATGCGCGCAGGTCCATCGAGACGAGCGGGGTCGGCTCGATCATAGTCCAGTCGAGTAAGGTCGATGCCTTCGTACCGAATGCCGGGTGTCAGAGTAAGCCCGCCGATCTCGATCCGGTTCTCCAGATAGAAAGCGATCGCCTTCGCCTTCGCCTCGCGATTGGCTTGAGCGCCCGGAGCCGTCTGCCGGACGAAAACGAGATCTCCATCCGTTTGCGTATAGAATTCCTCATTCTGCAACCGGTCTTCTTCATCCTCGTGATACCGGAGCGACGCAGCCAGGTTGTGCCTGACCTCGCCGGTCTCGAAAGGTCTTTCGAACGAAAGCTGGACGCCTTCGCTCCGATAGACGCGGTTGTTGTTGCGAATGCGAAGGGCACCTTCAGCGCTGTCTGCGCCTCGCAGGATTGCGAGGCCTCTCTCGTTTGAGGAGGGAGCATCGAAAACGGGTTGGATGGCATCAAAGCTGCCATCACCATCGAAATCGATGTCCTGTAGCTTCGACCAACTTCGTGTGAAATCGTTGCGATATAGGGTAACCGCGAACTGCGTGTCGTCGGGCAACCGGAGGGTGCCGGTGAGCCGATATTGATCGTGCTCGCCCGTGAAAACGTCGCGTTGGCTGGCCGAATAGCGCCGGTACGGATCGCTCGCGAAATCCGCGTCGGCGAGGCCCAAATAGGTTTCGTTCGCCTCAAGTTCGGATCGACCATAGGCGAACTCGAGGCGAGCATCGACCGGCGAATCTGGGTTGGTGTGGACGGCGAAGCGGGCGCGATAGTCCTGACGTTGAAAACCGGTCTCGGCGCCGGGAAGCCCATCTATCGTCTTGAACCCGTCACTGCCTTGCTGATAGCTTTCTACCATCGCCCCGAAATTGTCGGCACTAGCGCCAATCCAGCCATGACCCTGATAATAGCCGCGAGAACCAAGCTGGCCGGAAGCTTCGCCAGCCAGGCTCTCGGTCGGTATCGGAGTCGATCGGAAATTGATGGCCCCGCCGATCGTGCGAGGACCATAGCGTACCGAGCCCGCGCCCTTGATCACTTCGACTGCGTCCATTCGACCGATCGCGGGAAAGTAATACGCGGCCGGAGCGGCGTAGGGGGCAGGGGCAATGAGAACGCCATCTTCCATCAAGGTGATGTTGCTCGACCGTTCGACCGGCGCGCCGCGCAAGCCAATATTCGGGAATAGCCCGAAACCGTCCTCTTCCTGAATGTTGACCCCCGGCACCTGGCGCAGGACACGGTTGACGTCACCATGCTCGAATTCGCTCAGTTCCTCGCCATCGATTAGGTCCGCCGCACCGGCCACTTCATACGCATCGATGCGACCGCCAATCACGATAATCGATTCGCTTGGGTTTGCTATCCCGTCCTGCGATTGCCGCTCATCGGTCGGGTCTTTTTCATTGGCGTAAGCAGGGGCGGCCAGTGCAATTGCTATGAGCGAGGCGGTAGCGCGATACATGTGAAGAATCCTTTCGAGACATTTACCAGCCTACTACTGCTATTGAGACGTATTCGCAATAGCAGTAGTAGGCTTTTATGCCCATATTGGGTGAGGGCGGCTCGCGGTGCATCGGTTCTGGACTGCAATACCGTCCGCGACCGGCGCGCGATGAGGGCTCAGGGTCTGCGAACGGCCGGGCAGGAACAGGCCAGCGAAAGCTTAATCACCGACCGTGTTTTTCCCGTTGTTGGGTGCCGGGTGGGCAGGGATCAGCGCATCATCGCAGTCCGTAGCGAGGCAGGGCTCGAAAGTGACATGTGCGATGCCGAAATCCTTTTCCAGCATCGCCCGCGCGCGTCGCTTGACTCCCTCGAATGCTGTTTGGGAGTAATCAACAAGAGTGAGATGGGCTTCGAGCGCCCGGTGATGTTCTCCCAGATTCCAGACATGGACGTGGTGAATATCCTGCACGCCGCCAAGCGCGCGCAGGTTTTCAACCATCTGATCAAATTCCACCTCGTCCGGCACTGCTCCCATCAGCAGACGAACGGTTCGCGGTAGGAGCGTCGCGCCCTGCCAGATGACATAGGCCGCGATGATGAGAGTGATGATGAGATCGGCGACGACGAGATCGTATAGAATAATTAGCACTCCGGCGACGATCACACCGATCGAGGCCAGCGCGTCCGAAACGTTATGAAGGAAGGCAGCCTTCATGTTAATGCTGTCATGCGCGCCGCGATAGACAATGAATGCGGTGACGAGATCGATGACAAGTGCGATCCCGGCAACCCAGATCACGGTCCAGCCTTCGACCGGCTGCGGCGCGGCGAAACGGTTGATCGCCTCAACGATCAGATAGAATCCGATGATCAGCAAGGTCGTCAGATTGATGAGTGCGGCGACCACTTCTCCCTGGGCGTAGCCGAAGGTCATCAGCTTGTCCGCCGGACGCCGGCCTATGCGTCGCGCAAACCACGCAAGACCAAGAGAGGCCGCATCGCTGAAGTTGTGCAATGCATCCGCGATAAGCGCCAGTGACCCTGAAAGGATGCCGCCGACAATCTGGGCAAGGGTCAGGAGGACATTGATCGCGACCGCGAGGATCAGCTGACGATCGCTAAGGTTTTCCTCGCCGTGACTGTGGCCAGCTTGATCGTGCGAGTGCGCCATCACTTTTCTCCGCTATTTGCGATTTTGTTGCCGGCGGTATCCGGATGCTGAAGGATCGCATCGGAATTATCGATTGCTCCGATCGCGGCGTTAAATCCGACTGCAATCATTCCGAACATCGCAAGCCCGGAGATGAAGGCCGCGAGTGCTGCCAAATTCAAACCTCCCAGTCTGCCCGGGATTTGCAGCAAAAAATGAACCGACCAGATAAGAAAGTATCCTGCGAGTAGAATTGCCAACCGCGCGTCGGTTGTTTCGCTCATGCCGTGGAGAAGCCTAAACCCGGCTACCGCTGCGGCAACAAAGGCGAGTGACAGAAAAACATGGATCGCCAGACGATCCATGCGTTTCATCGCGCTGTCGCGAAATCCGGCTGTTGTCTTTCGCCCCACCAGGAAAAAGGTGATTCCAACCCCTAGTGTTGCTGCGAAACCGGCGAAGACAGACACGGCTGCTGCTGCACCCAGAGCGATGCCACCAAACCCCAGCGCAATACCGCCTTGAAGCGCAATGGTCATCTTCGGCCCGCGTCTTCCCACGGCGTCGGACAGGGTTCCAACTGAGTCGCGATGCGAAGCCCAGCCTCCGATCAGCACCGCCAGAAGATAGAGAGTCCCGCCAGCGGGGAGCAGGGCTGCGTCTATGAAGTCACCCCTTGCTTGTCCAACTGCAGGACCGGTCAAAACAAGCGCAAGTGCGGCAAGGGCGCCAGAGTGGACGGCCGCCGCGAACCCATTTTCGTTCGGGGTAGGCCCGTGCTTTTCTTCCCAGACAACGCCAGCACCCAGGCCGAGGCTTGCCAGCATCGCCAAGGTCAGGATCGCCGACAAATCCTCAGTTACAAATATCTCGTGGACGAGGCTCATTCCCGTGTTTCGCCATGAACCGTTCCCGCCTCGTCGTGCTTGTCACTGTGCGCGTCGCGCAGGATATCGATCCCGCCGTAAAGAGCTATGCCAGCCACAGCGATGCCGACCACAAGGTCCGGCCAGTTCGCGCCTGTGATCATAACGATGACGCCAGCGATGATAATCCCGCCGTTCGAAATGAAGTCATTGAAGCTGAATGTGGTGGCGGCCCGCATGTTGACGTCCTTGTTCTGCATCTTTTGCAACAGGCGAAGGCAATAGAGGTTCACTATGCCCGCGACGGCAGCCATCGCGATCATCAGGATGCCACCCGGCTCAGAACCTTCAACAAACCGCCTGACGGCATCAGCAATCACTCCGCCGGCAAAGATCAAAAGCATGACGCCAGAAAAGCGCGCTGCGCCTCGCTTCCAGGAGCGCGGTCGACTCAGCGCAAGGAGACTGAGAGCGTAGACAAGCGCGTCCGACGAATTGTCGAGCCCGTTGGCCAAGAGCGCGTTCGAGTCCGCAAAATAGGCAACGACAAAGAAACCAACCGCGATTGCGACGTTGAGCCACAATACGATCCACAATGTGCGTCGCTTGTCCGCCGAATCCAGATCGAAGTCATCGTTGCAGCTCATACTGGCTTCTCTGCTATGTCTTTTGTGCTGCCCTTCTCTTTATACGCCAGAAGGCGAAGCGCATTGGCGACCACGATTAGCGTTGATCCCTCGTGAACCGCGACAGCGGGGCCTATCCCGAGACCGAAAATGGTTGCCGGGATGAGCACGACAACAATTCCGAGACTGACGATCATGTTCTGCCGGATGATTGACCGGGTTTGTCGGCTCAGATCGACGGCGAAAGGCAGTCGGGCGAGATCATCGGCCATCAGCGCGACATCGGCTGTCTCCAATGCAACGTCCGAGCCGGCAGCCCCCATTGCTATTCCGACCGTTGCGTTCGCCATGGCCGGAGCGTCATTAACCCCGTCTCCGACCATCGCAACCTTGTCCTGGCCGGCAAGCTTGCGGATGGCCTTGACCTTGTCGTCGGGCATGAGATTGCCCCAGGCCTCGTCGAGGCCGACTTCCTTTCCAACCGCATCGGCCACTCTTTGGTCGTCGCCCGAGATCATGATCATTCGGGTGATCCCGAGGCCGCGCAACGCTTCGAGCGTCGCCTTTGCTGCCGCCCGCGGCGTGTCGAGCAAACCGATCGCTCCAAGATCGCGCGTTTCCGAGCGAACGCCCATCGTCGTCCGCCCGCGCTCGCGCATGGACTCGATAGCATCCGACAGTTCGGCACCGAGCTGAGGGACCCCGTCTTGCCCGAACATTTCGAGCTTTCCGATCCACACCCGCTCACCGCCGACAAGCGCGGTGATCCCCTTGCCTGTGAAGCTTTCAAGACTTGTAGCTTCGGGCAGTGCCTCATCGCCAAGCCGCTGCTTGCCGTCCCTAACAATCGCCTGTGCTAGGGGATGATCGCTCAGATTTTCAGCCGCCGAGGCAATCGCAAGCAGTTCGTTTTCAGATACACCCTGCGCGGGTTGGACATCGGTCATGCGGGGCTCGCCTTCGGTAAGAGTACCGGTCTTGTCGAACGCGATGGCCTTGAGCGCGCCGAGATCCTCGAGCGGCGCGCCGCCCTTTACCAGAATGCCGCTGCGTGCTGCTCTGGCTACTCCGGACAAGACCGCGCTCGGGGTCGCGATCGCCAAAGCGCAGGGGCTGGCAGCCACAAGCACCGCCATCGCCCGGTAAAAACTGTCGCGGAACGGCTCGTCGATGACAACCCAGGCGAAAAGGAGCAGGCCGGCCAAAGCGAGCACGGCAGGCACAAAAATTCGCTCAAAGCGCTGCGTGAAGCGCTGGGTAGGAGATTGCTGAGCCTCGGCTTCGCTCACCATTTGGACGACCTTGGCGAGGGTCGTGTCACTCGATCGCCGGGTCACTTCCACTTCGAGCGCGCCCGATCCGTTGATCGTCCCTGCGAAGACGCGATTGTCATCCGCAAGATTGTCAGGATTTGCGCGCGCAGAAGCGATATTCGAAACCGCGCTCTTGTCGACCGGCACGCTTTCCCCGGTCACCGGAGCCTGATTGATGGCACTGACGCCGTCCAAGATGAAGCCGTCAGCCGGAAGGCGTTCGTTCGGACGCACGATTACGACGTCGCCTAGCGCAAGCTCCTCGACCGGAACCTCAACGACGTCATCTCCACGTTTTACTCGTGCCGTTTCCGGCGCGAGCTCGGCGAGCGCCTCGATCGCCCTCTTGGCGCGGCCCATCGCGTAGTGTTCGAGCGCGTGGCCGAAACTGAACAGGAACAGCAATAGCGCGCCTTCGGCCCATTCCCCGAGAAAGGCGGCGCCCGCAGCGGCGACAAGCATGAGGCTGTCGATTTCAAACCGGCGCAGGCGCAAATTGTCCCACGCCTCTCGGACGGTAAAGAATCCGCCAAAGAAATACGCCGCGAGATAGCATGCGAATGGCAGCCATCCTGGATGCCCAGACCATAGCTTCTCAATCCCGAACCCGGTCGCGAGAAATACGCCCGAGGCGAGCGAGAAATAGAGTTCGGTGTTCGCGCCGAAAATGCCACCATGACTGTGCCCGGCACGATCTTCATCATCGTGATCATGGTCTTTGGAAGAGTGCTCGGCGTTCCTGGCGACATCGCCCGCCAGAACCGACACGCCGAGGTTCTTGAGCTCGCCAGCAATCCTAGGCTCATCGGTTAGCTGACGGTCGTACTCGGCGATGAACCTCCCGCTCGCATCAGCATTTGCTTCGAGGATACCGGGTTTGCTGGCCAGCAGGTCCGCGACCGTTTGGGCACGGCGGGTGGAATTGATGCCATCGGCTTGCCAGACAACGTGTCCGTAGCGTTCGGAGATTTCCGCTCCGGCCACATGGGCCAACTCCTTGATGCGGGCGACAGTCAGGCGATCGGCATCGTATGATATCGCTAGTCGGGCGGATGCATCTTTCTCGCCGGGCAATATCGTGACCTCGTGCACGCCGATCCGCGAGCTGAGCAAAGACTGCAAGCGCGCGATGCAATGATCGGTTTCGCTCGGGATGTCGGGAAGGAGCGGTGAGACTTCGAGTTCGATGGTTCGCGTCATTGCCTATTGCTTCCCATTGGAAATTGACCGCTCCCGGTGCCGCAGACCCGTAAGCTTGCAGGTTCGCGAAACCCGAATAGGGACTAGCGAAGCCCGCATATTGCGTAACGAAAGCGTCAATGTGCGTCCTGACCTGCCGGCACTTTCAGCGAATTCGCTGGACAGCGGTGAAACGTGCGCGTGACACCGCGATAATTGCGGGTTGTCAGTTTTTCGGCGGTGCGCTCTTCGATGGTAAGATGACGAACCCGCATCGGCCGTTCATGACCTTCAAATGGCATGTGCGCGTGGGTGTAAGCGATGGCATCGCCCTCGTCTCGCCAAATTCCGACGGCGGCGGGGCCACCGTCCGGAAGCTGCACTTCGGCATAATAGCCATCTGCGAAAAACACCCAGGCCGGTCCGCTATCACAAGACCGCGTTTCACCAAGGCTCCAGACACCGGCGATCGGAACAAGCGTGCTCTGATCCTGCGCCGATGCTGGAACACTTGAAAGTATCAGGGCGCCGGCAAGAGTCACACTGAGCTGGCTACTAATCATTGATGCTCTCCATTCACGTAACCTCTTGCAGCTCTTGCCGTTCCTCGGGAGTGACGTTGCGGCGCAGGCGGTCCCACCAGCGTTGACGCCACGTCCGGTCATCCTTTCTGGTGGCGAAGACGAGCTTCAGGATCGCGGGAAGGACGAACAAGGTGAGCGCAGTGGCGGTGATCAGACCGCCAATGACCACCGTTGCCAGAGGCCGTTGAACCTCCGCTCCAGTGCCGGTCGCGATCGCCATGGGGACAAACCCGAGCGACGCGACCAGAGCCGTCATCAATACTGGACGCAAGCGCGCCAGTCCGCCTTCCACGATGGCCTCATCGAGCGCCATCCCCTTGTCCAGACGCTGGCGTATTGCAGTCACCATCACGAGACCGTTGAGGGTCGCCACGCCCGAGAGGGCGATGAACCCGACTGCCGCCGAAACCGAAAACGGCATTCCGCGCAGAGCCAGCGAGAAGATGCCGCCAGCGAGGGCGAGCGGGATCGCGCTGAAAACAGCCAGAGCGGGAACCCAGCCTCCGACTGCCATATAGAGCAACAGGAGAATAACCGCGAAAGCGATCGGGATAACGATCTGCAACCGTTCCTGCGCAGCCTGAAGGTTCTGGTACTGGCCGCCCCACTCGATGAAGGCTGCAGCGGGCAATTCGACCTGCGCCTCGACATTCGCCCTCGCTTCCTCAACGAAGGAGCCAAGATCGCGCTCGCGCACGTTGGAGGAAACGATCACCAGCCTGCGTCCCTGTTCACGGCGGACTTCGGCAAGGCCATCCACAACCCGGAATTCGGCGACCGAGCGCAGCGGTATGGTCGCTCCGTTCGGAAGCAGCACCGGCAATGCACCAAGCTGATCGAAATCATCGCGTGTCGCATCCGAAAGCCGAACGACGACCTCGAACCTTCGATCGCCTTCAAAGACCAGCCCGGCAGGCCGCCCGCCCAAAGCAATTGCGACGGATTGAGCGACGTCTTCGACCTTCAGCCCATATCGAGCGATCGTTGGACGATCGAAGGCAATATCAAGCGTTGGGAAACCGGTGACCTGCTGGACTTTAACATCCGCAGCTCCCTCGACCTCGCGCAAAATCCCGGCGACCTCGTTCGCTGCCGAGGTCATGGCGGTCAGGTCGTCGCCGTAGATCTTGACCGCGACATCGCCGCGCACGCCAGCGATCAGTTCGTTGAAGCGAAGTTCGATTGGTTGGCTGAACTCATAGAGATTGCCAACCAGGCCTCCCAGAGCACTCTCCATTTCTGCCACCAGATCATCTTTCGAAAGATCCGGGTCAGGCCATTCATCGCGCGGCTTCAGGATCACATACGCATCGGAGGCGTTGGGCGGCATCGGGTCGCTGGCCACTTCCGCAGTACCGGTACGTGAGAATACCAGCTGCACTTGCGGAAATTCCTCCAATCGATCTTCTACTCGCCGCTGCATCGCCAGAGACCGCTCGAGAGATGTGGAAGGGATTCGCAATGATTGCACCGCGATATCGCGCTCGTCGAGCTGCGGTGTAAACTCGCTGCCAAGGAAACTGAACACCAGAGCAGCAACGGCAAAAATGCCGGCACCGGCCCCGATCACCGGCCAAGGGCGGGCGATGGCTTTGCGGACAAGAGGCCCATAGCGTTCCTTGGCGATCCGGATCGGTTTGACTTCCTTCTCCGTCAGTTTTTTGTTCAGCAGGATCGCGATCATCGCCGGGACGAAAGTCAGCGAGAGTACGAATGCCGACGCGAGCGCCAGCATGACCGTGATGGCCATCGGCGAGAACGTCTTGCCCTCGACTCCGGTGAAGGTCAGCAACGGTGCGAACACCAGAAGGATAATCGCCTGACCATAGACAGTCGGCTTGATCATCTCCTGCGCGGCAAGCCGCGTTTCCGTCAGCCGTTCGCCAAGTGTCAGGAGCCGGCCCTCATGCTCCTGTCTGGCCGCAAGACGTGCCACACTATTCTCGACGATAATCACGGCCCCATCGACGATCAGACCGAAGTCAAGCGCGCCCAGACTCATCAGATTGCCTGACACTCCGAGCCGGTTCATGCCGATCGATGCCATCAGCATCGAAAAAGGGATAACCAGAGCGGCGATAATTGCGGCCCGTATGTTGCCGAGCAAAAGGAACAGGATGGCTATGACCAGCAGCGCACCCTCGACGAGATTCTTCTCGACGGTCGCGATCGTTGCATCGACGAGAGACGAACGATTGTAGACGATTTCGGCTACCACACCTTGTGGCAGGGAGGCGCGGACTTCGTCAAGCCTCTCAGCGGCCTGGGCTGAAACAGTGCGGCTGTTTTCTCCTGCCCGCATGAGGACGGTACCAACCACAGCCTCGTCGCCATTCAGCGATGCAGCCCCGGTTCTGAGATCACCGCCAATGCTGACCGTTGCGACATCTCCCACGCGAATGGGAACGCCTCCACGTGTAGATATGACTGCTTGCTCGATGTCCTGGACACTGCCGAGCCGTGCATCGACACGAGCCAGCAGGGCTTCTCCTGATCGCTCGACGAAATTCGCGCCTTCGGCAAGGTTGGCGGCTTCCAGCGCATCGATCACCTCATCGAATGAAAGCCCGTAGCCTGTCATGCGAGCAGGATCGGGCTGTACGAGATATTGCTTTCGGAAACCCCCGATGGAATCGACACCGGCGACGCCATCGACCGACCGCATGAGTGGAGCGACCACCCAGTCCTGAATGGTACGCAGATAAGCAGCCTTAGCGACATCGCTATCCAGCCTGTCACCGCGTTCGGTAACGAAGCTTCCGTCGGACTGCCAACCGACCGCATTGCCCTTCGGTGCTTCCTTGCCCCCCGGATGCTCGAACTCGATCGTATACATGAGCACTTCGCCCAGACCGGTCGAGATAGGTCCCATTACCGGTTCTGCTCCTTCGGGCAGCGAAGCGGTGATCGGCGTCAGGCGCTCATTGACCTGCTGCCGCGCGAAATAGATGTCAGTACCTTCTTCGAAGATTGCAGTAACCTGGCTGAACCCGTTGCGCGAAATCGAACGGGTCATTTCCAGACCATCGATCCCGGCGAGACCGGTTTCCACCGGATAGGTTACCTGCGTTTCGACCTGGGAGGGGGAAAGGGCGGGCGCTTCGGTATTGATCTGCACCTGAACGTTCGTAATGTCGGGTACGGCGTCAATGGGAAGCCGAAGAAGGTTCATCACGCCATAGATGGCGACACCGATCGTCAAAACGACCATGGCCCAGCGAAAACGCACGGCCATGTCGAGGATCATGCCGATCAGGCCGTGGCGGTGCGAGTGCTCCGTTTCCTGCATGCGATCAGTGTCCATGTTCGGCTTCCTCTTTTTCGAGTTCGGCTTTGAGCAGGAAGGCATTCTCGGTTGCGATCCGCCAGTTCGCTTCGAGACCGGATTCGATCACCACGCGGCCTGCGGAACGTGCGCCGGTCACCACCGGACGGGTCTGGAAGCCGCGGCGCGTGCGCACGAAAACCACTTCCTGGCCGTCGAGTGACTGCACCGCGCTTTCGGGCACCGACATGCGGCCCGTGTCGACCTCGCCCGAAGGTCGGATGCGCGCTTGCAGGAAGGCACCTGGTTGAAGACCGGGGATGGACCGCGTGAGCGAAAGGACTGCCGTCGCGCTGCGGCTCTCAGGATCGAGCGATGGCGTGACGGAGCGGACCCGCGCTCCGATCTCGCGGTTTTCTGCAAGTTCCAGCGTGGCTTCATCGCCTGGCTGAATACGGCTCGCTTCTGCAGAGGGGAGCGCGACTTCGATCTGCATCGCATTAGGATTCACGATTTGGTAGAGTTCCTCTCCCGCATCGACAAACGAACCAAGGACAATAGGCGCCGCCGTTACCCGTCCTGCAAGAGGGCTGGTAACCGCCAAAGACCGACCGTCGCCACTCACGCCCGCTGCCGCAACCGCTGCCTGCGCGCGGGACAGTTCTGACTGGGCGACCTGGAGATTGGCGCGCACCGCTTCGAGATCCTGCCGCGCCGTAACATTGGCTTCGAAAAGCCGGCGTTCGCGCTCATAGGCGGCTGACAATTCGTTGACGCGCGCGCGCGCCGCGCTCAATTGCGATGCCAAAGCTGCCGCTTCCGCACTTTCGATACGCGCAATGGTTTCACCCTGCCGGACGTAATCACCCAGCGTTTTTTGAACGCTCCGCACCACGCCCGCCGCTCGCGCATCGATCCGCGCGCTGCCTGTGGGGCTAGCGGCGATTGTGGCTGGGAACACTAGCTCTACCGCCGAGCCCTCACCAACGGTCTCGACCATGATTTCGGAGCTTCGAATCTGCTCTTCGCCGAGTAGGACCAGTCCTTCCGGGAGATCGCTTTCTTCGGTTTCCTCTTCGCTGTGCGGTTCTGCGCCGTTGTCCGGCCACAGCATTACAGCAGCCGCAAAAACAAGAATGATCAGGCCGATCAGTACGGCCAAACGCTTACGGTTCATGGGTATTTTCCTCATTGGGCGCCAAGCCAGATCAACTGCGCCGCCAGGCGACCGCGATCTTCCTGGGCTTGGATCAAGGCTTCTCGGATTGCATCGCGGGCTTCGGCCGCAGCCAGAACCTCGATCAGCGGGAACCTGCCGTTGCGATACCCAATCCGGACGAGGCGCAAGGCTTCTTCCGCTTGAGGCAGGGAGGTTTGGGACAGAGTCTCTACACGAGCCTCGGCGGCGAGAAAGCGGCCGCGCGCCTGGGTTACTTCGAGTTCGAAATCCGCGCGGGCGACAGCCTCGCGTGCGGAGGCCGCGCGGAAGCGGGCCTCGGCAGCGGCGATGTTACCCTGATTGCGATTGCGGAAAGGAAGGGGAATCGAGACGCCCACTAGGAAGGCCTGATCCCTGCTTTCCTCGAACCGCCTGACACCGGCGGAGATGGCCGGATCGGGAACACCCAAAGAGCGCTCCCTGTCGATCGCAGCGTCCGCCGCCTCGCGTTCGGCACGCGCGACTTGGAGACGCAAAGCAGAAGGCGATGCAAGAAGCATCGCAGGAGGTTCGATCCCGGGAAACGCCGATGGCACGTCCGGGGGAGGGGACGTTTCACCCCAGAGCGCCACCAACGCGCTCCGCGCCGCTATCTCTGAAGCTCGCGCGGCTTCAAACTCCGCCTCGGCTTCAGCAAGGGCCGCTTCTGCACGAAGCGAGCGCAGCGGCGGCTCGCGGCCAACTTCGACAAGCAGGCCAGCTATACGCGCGAGTTCGCGATTGCGTTCGACTACGTCGCGGGCAAGTTCCAGTCGCGCAGCTGAAGCGACCGCCTCGATGTAGCGTTCGCGCACCATGCGACTCAGCTCAGCGACCGACAATTCTCCAGAAAGCATTGCCACGCGCGCCTCGGCCTCGGCCGAGCGAATGCGTGCGCCCCGCTTGCCGCCTAGCTCGAGGCGCTGACTCAAAGACAGCGTATATTCGGTTGCTTGCAGCCCTGAAAAGGCACCGCTTCCTGCGATGTTCTCCGCTTCAAAGGCAAGCTCAGGATTTGGCCGAAGCCGTGCCTGATCGATAAGCGCGCGTGCCGCGTCCGTTTCGGCCTGCGGCCCGATCAAACGCGGATTGTCTGATTGCACCTGCGCGCTTTCGTCCACACCCGCACGCGCGAGAGCTTCGTCGAGCGTCAACACCGCGCGTTCTTGTGCACGCACCGCACCGGGCAGTACTGCGAGGCTCAGCCCTGCAAAAAGGGCGCCTCGCCAAATAATGGCAAACATGAATTGATTTTTCCTCTACTGACATGCCGAATGCGCGCCGACATTGCGGCGGCAATACTGGACGTCAGATTCGAGGAGGGGGCGCCAAAATCGCTTGCTGGACTGCAGTCAGGCCGACGGGTTCGAAGAAATGCTGTGCACCGGATGAACGCTCACCGGCCCCGATATCCGCATTGCCTGCAAATTGGACTCCATGATGGCAATGGCCGTGGGCGCAGATGCCATGCTGCTCATTCGGGCTGTCCGGCAAGTCTTGACCAGTCTCGCTACTTGCAGCTTCGACACTTGTAAGTTCGCCAATTTCAGGCCCGCATACCGCCGCGTCCACGCTTACGCTGAACACCAGGCCGAAGAGAATCAGCATGGCGAAAAACGGCTTCAAGGCAAGAAGGGGCATACGGAGGGTCATGACACTTTGGCCCCGCTAGCAGGACCAATCACATGGCACAAGTCGATATTCTCTTCGAATTCCGAAGCCGTCGCGCAGCTCAATGCATAAGAACGAACAAATGCGCTATTCATGTACCGACCTGGGTCGACACAAACGCCGTAATAGAAAGATATAATATCACACTGCATCGCGTGACCGGTCATTGTTTGATGCTCGGGTGTGATTAATCCAGAAACCAAGTAAAAGTACGGATGCCATTGCAAGTTGAGCGCCAATCACTTGGAACGTCGGATAAACTCCAAGCATACTTAGTCGCGGACCGCCGGCTATCGGCGCAATTCCGATCACACCCGCTTCCTGCAAGCCCGCGATCCCTTTGCCAATCAGGACAATCGCAAGCAGGGCGATGAGCACCGAACTGTAGGCAAAGAACTTTCCGATCGGCAGCGTCCGGCTGTAGCGCAGCAGCAGCCAGGCGATGACGACAAGGAGCAAACCGGCCGTGGCAGCGCCCGCCAGCAGATAGCCCGTACTTCCCTGAGCGGACAGCGCAGCGTAAAAGAGGATGGTTTCGAAGACCTCTCTATAGACGACAAGGAATACGATCCCGAACAGGAACCAGAGCGATCCGCGCGAAAGCGCCTTGCCAAGCTTGTCGCGGATATAGCGCTGCCAATTGTCTGCCTGTGATTTTCCGTGCATCCAGACGCCAACCGACAGAAGGACCAGCGCTGCAATCAGCGAACCGAATGCCTCGATCGATTCCCGGCCGGCACCGCTGATGTCGAGAAGATAGGTCGCCGCAAGCCAAGTAAGCGCGCCTGCCACCAGCGCACCGGTCCACCCGCCATGAACAAATCGCAATGCCCGATCCTGTCCCGCCTTCCTCACGAAAGCGATCATGGCGATCACGATCAGCAATGCCTCCAGACCCTCGCGGAGGAGGATCGCGAAAGATGCCACGAAGGTTGACCAGCCCGTCGCAGATTCCGGCGCAAGGACATTTTCAGCCTGTACGAGCAAACCCTCGATGGCCCGGATCCGTTCGCTTATCGCAGAGGTCGGCAGATCTGCGTCGATGGCTGCACGCAAGTCCATCATCCCGCTCTCGATACGCACCAGAAGATCCGGATTGCGTGTCGCCAATATCGGTTCGACGGGTTCGAACCCGTCCAAATATGCCGACAGTGCGAGCTCCTTGGCCCGGGAAATATTCCCGTTCGCGTGGGCGCGTTCAGCTTCTGCGAGCCGGGTACGTGTGATGCCAAGAGGCCCCGCTGCATCGGCGATCGCCGACGGGTTGGCCCGAAGATAGGCCATGAGCGCGTCCGCGCGCACTTGCCCGATCTCTCCTGCCAGTTCGTCCGGCGTGATCTTCGTGAGAGCGGCAAGATCGGGAAAGCGTTTGCGTAGTTCGGAATCTGACTTCCATAGACGCGCCCCTTCGTCGACCGCCTCAAAGGCGACGGATCCCGAATAGAAGGCCAGGGCCCAACGATCGTCGGAGGAGAGCTGCGAGAAACCGGGCATGGCGGTGCCATCGATCCCTTGGTCGATAACCTGATAGAGACCCATAATGCTGCGCTGACGCGCGCGATCGACGTCGGTAAATGCGATCGGCGGTGGATCAAGGCCCGCAGACGCCGGCCCGCGACCGTTTCCTGACACCCCGTGGCAACTGGCACAAGTCTCCTGGTACAGCAGTCTTCCGCGCTCAAGATCGGGCGCCCTCGAAGGCGAGAGCGTGATCGGATAGATGGCTAGGAGATCCGCAGCGAGCTTTCTGGCTGCCGTGGCAACTTGATCAACGGGGGCCATCGAGAGGATATCGGCTTCAAGTTGCTTCGCGTTTGCCTCTAGCCGAACGCGACCGGGGCGTTCAGGCAATTCCGCAATACCCGATCGTACCGTACCGGCGAATTCGACCATTTCCTCATATTCGACTTCGTTGACGACTTCGCCGTCCTCGACGGCAGCTGCATAATCTACCGCCATGTAATCGAGCAGGCGCCAGATCGTGTTGGGTTCTGCCGCCAACGCTTGCGCGCTGCCGAACGACAACAGAAGGGCCAGGCAAATGCCGGACAGGCGCGCCAAATATTTCATCATGCAATCTGCTGCGTTTTCATATCGCTGCGCGCATGGCGGATAATTTCGAGAGCCGAATGGAGGAACAAAAACGCAATCGCAGCGGCCACGATGATATCAGGCCATGCGCTTCCCAACCAATAAACCAAACCGGCTGCGACGATGACCGCGACATTGGCCAGGGCATCGTTGCGTGAAAATAGCCATATCGCGCGCGCTTGAGCATCGCCTCCTTTGCGAAAGCGAGCGAGCACAAAAACGGCGGCAAGGTTGATAAGCAGGGCGACAAAACCCACCCAGCCCATGATGCCGGCTTCCGGCTGCACCATATCGAACATGCGCCAGATCGCCGCGCCGATCACACTCACACCAAGCGCCGCCAGAAACAAACCTTGCGCGAGCGCCACCCGAGCACGCGTCGATGCCGTCCATCCGAGCGCAAGCAGTCCGATGAAGGTGATCGAGCCATCGCCAAGGAAATCCAGCGCGTCGGCTTTGAGCGCCTGGCTCGCGGCTAAAAACCCGGCGGCCAGCTCGATCATGCCGAAACCGACATTGAGGATAATCACGATCCAAAGCGCGCGGCGGTATTGCGGATCGTCAACCGCCCTCTCGGGGTCGCCGGTGCAACCACAGTCTTCCGAATCATCTAAACTCATGATTTTTGAGCTTTACAATCTCCAGTTACTGGAGGATCAAGGACTTTCTGCGCACCTTTCGCAGAAAGTCTGACGGCCGATGTGCGATTGCGTCGCGGAGACACACACCCTGCGATGGCCATCATCGAGGATTAAAGAATGCAGATAGGAAAAATTGCCCGCGCGACCGGGACCAAAGTCAACACCGTTCGCTATTATGAAGAGATCGGTCTTCTGAAGCCCGCTCCGCGCTCCCAGTCGGGACGAAGGATTTACGCAGACGCCGATGTCGAACGGCTCGCATTCATCCGGCGGGCTCGGGGTTTGGGCTTTTCGGTGTCCGAAGTTCGCTCGCTGCTCGAAGTGTCGGACGCACCAAACCGGGATTGCAAGGACGCTGCGACTTTGGCACGAAATCATTTGCGCCGGGTGGAAGAGCAGATCGAACAGCTGCAGGCGATGAGACAGGAACTGATCGGCCTGGCACGGGCCTGCGATGGGGGCACTGCCACCGACTGCGGCATCATCGGCGGGCTTGCTAGAAAATCCGCCTGAAGATTGCCTTGGCAAAAGCGCAGAATCTACACTTTCGGCGCGGTGCCATCGTCGCGCTGCGTTTCTCCGGACCACCAGGTAACGAGAAACAATGCCACTCCAAGGACTATTCCGACATCCGCGAGATTGAACGCCGGCCAGTGATAGCCGCCGACATAGAAGTCGAGAAAATCGGTGACCGCTCCGTCCGCCAGTCGGTCGGCAACGTTACCCAATGCACCGCCAATGATCGAACCTATCGCGGCGGATTCGAGGCGTACGGTACTGCGCCAGAGCCATCTGGCCAGAACGCCCACGACAAGAAGCGCGAACCCGGACAGCAAATAGGGCGCGATTGGATTGCCGGAACTCAGGAGGCCGAATGTAACACCGCGATTATATCCGAGCACCAGATTGAAGAATGGAAAAACATCTATCACGCGGGCAGGGTCCATGACCACATTCACAATAAGCCATTTTGAAATGAGATCGCTCGCGAAGACTGCGACGGCGATCGAAAGACCAAGACTTCGGTACATATTGGTTCCTTGGATGATCGGCAGATATCTCTGATTCTCTGGACGATAGAAATCAGGTCTGGGCCCGGTACTCATCGATCAGGTCAATGCAGAGAGGTCAACTGTCCCGCCGATCACTGGCCCAGCCATTCAGGCATCCGAATGTCATCGGCACGTGATCCCAGCGCGGGAAAATATCTGTCTCCGCCATGCCTTGATGGGCAAGCAAAACATTTTCGCCGATGTCGCAAATTGCACCGGTTTCGCGTGGGGGCACACGAGGTGGATCGCGGACTCATACTGCGGCGGTGGGAATGTCAAGAAACGGAGTCCCTACCTTCTTGCCAAATCCAAAGGTCATGTTTTTAGGATACTTTTTGCGGCTACGCGCATTTCAGAACATTCGCTGAACGGCATGGTGCGAATGAGGCGAGGCTCCTTGCGTCTGTGACTCTCTTTGCGGTTGTAGTGAGAAAGCATTGCCGTAGGGCATTCATGCTTCTGAAAAGGGAATATCGAAAATGAAAGCCTCTGACTTGTTTATCGCTGCATTAGAGGCTGAAAAGGTGGAATACATCTTTGCCGTTCCCGGCGAAGAAAACCTCGACCTGCTGGAATCCCTGCGCACGTCCTCAATCGAATTGGTATTGACGCGCCATGAGCAAGGTGCGGGCTTTATGGCGGCGACCTATGGCCGTCTGACCGGCAAGGCGGGGGTTTGCCTCGCAACTCTCGGGCCTGGTGCGACGAACCTGACAACTCCGGCGGCCTATGCCGCGCTCGGGGCCTTTCCGCTCATCATCATCACCGGGCAGAAACCGATAAAGACATCGAAACAGGCGCAGTTCCAAATTGTCGACGTTGTTTCGCTGTTTACTCCGCTATGCAAGGCTTCGACCCAGATCGTGAACGGCAATCGCATCCCCTCGCTCGTTCGCGAAGGTTTCCGACTTGCTCAGGAAGAAAGACCGGGCGCTGTGCTGCTCGAGCTGCCCGAAGACATTGCTGAAGAGCAAACGGTCGAACCTGTCATACCGCCGCATGACAGGCGCTATGCCGTAGCGGGTGACGCCGCTCTAGATGAGGCAGCGAGACGTATCCTCGCTGCACAGAGACCTCTGCTACTGATCGGAGCCGGAGCGAACCGCCGCCGCGCTTCGAAGGCGTTGCGCAAATTCGTATCCGATACGGGCTTTCCCTTCTTTGACACCCAGATGGGCAAAGGCGTGGTCGATGAAGATAGCGAGCTCTATCTGGGCACTGCGGCGCTATCGTCGGGCGATTATGTTCACTGCGCGATCGAGAAGGCCGATTTGATCGTCAATATCGGTCACGACGTGGTGGAGAAGCCGCCCTTCTTCATGGAGCCGGGCGGGCAGACCGTCATCCATATCAATTACAAGGCGGCTGAAGTCGATCAGGTCTACTTCCCGCAGCTCGAGGTCATCGGCGACATCGCCGGATCGGTCGAGCGGCTGGGAAACCGCCTGGATGGCAACTTGCAGTGTGATCGCAGCTACTACACCGCCCTGCATCACGAGATTGCTTCGCACATTTCCGAAACCAGCGACGACGACCGTTTTCCAATGGTTCCCCAACGCGTCGTTGCCGACGTTCGCAGCGTAATGGCACGCGATGATATCGTCGCGCTCGACAACGGCATCTACAAGATCTGGTTCGCCAGAAACTACATCGCCCACGAGCCTGGCACCATCCTGCTCGACAATGCATTGGCGACGATGGGCGCAGGCCTTCCATCGGCCATGATGGCGGCGATGCTGTCGCCGGGGCGCAGAGTGCTCGCGGTATGCGGCGATGGCGGGTTCATGATGAACTCGCAGGAGCTGGAAACGGCCGTCAGGCTGGGCCTGAACCTCGTCGTACTCGTCCTGAACGATGCGGCATACGGCATGATCCGCTGGAAGCAGGACCAGCTCGGTTTTCCGGACTACGGCCTGACCTTTTCCAATCCCGACTTTGTCACCTATGCACAAAGCTATGGAGCGACCGGCCACCGTATCGAGCGAAGCGCGGATCTGGTTTCGCTCCTGAACGCCGCATTCGAGGCTGGCGGCGTGCACCTTGTCGATCTGCCTGTCGACTATTCCGAAAACAAGAAGGTGCTGATCGACGAACTCGGCGCGAAGGTGTGCGAGCTATGAAAACGATCGTTCGCAATCCCTTCGACCGCTCGCAGGTTGCAGAAGTGCCGCTTGTCGACTGGGCCCAAATCGATGAATGGCTGAATGAGGCGCAGTTGCTCCACCGCGACCGCAATTGCTGGCTTGCCGTGCACGAGCGTATCGCCATCCTCCGGCGGGCGGCGGATATCATGCGTGAACGAGCCGAGGAATTGGCTCTCCAGATCGTCAGGGAGGGCGGCAAGCCCCTGGTCGATGCGCGGGTGGAAGCCAGACGCGCGATCAACAGCGTCGACTTGTGCGTTCAGGCGCTGAGTGAGGGCGGCGGCCATGAAATTCCGATGGACCTGACAGAAGCGGGTGCGGGAAGGACGGCCTATACCTTCCGCGAACCGATCGGTCCTGTCGTGGCAATCTCTGCATTCAATCACCCCCTCAATTTGATCGTCCATCAGGTCGGCCCGGCAGTGGCAACCGGGTGCCCCGTACTCATCAAGCCTGCACTGGAAACGCCTCTGTCATGCCTCAGCTTCGTGAGCATTCTTAGCGAAGCCGGCCTGCCTGAGGCCTGGTGCCGGTTCACACCTTGCAGCAACGATATCGCCGAAAGAATGGTAACCGATCCGCGGACGGCATTCTTCTCATTCATCGGTTCTGCGAAAATTGGCTGGATGCTCCGCTCGAAGCTGGCGCCGGGAACCCGCATTGCTCTCGAGCACGGCGGGGCGGCGCCGGTAATCGTGGACAGCGGCGTGGAACGCGAAGCGGTGATCGCCTCGTTGCTTAAAGGCGGATTCTACCATTCGGGTCAGGTCTGCGTTTCCGTACAGCGCGTATTCGTCCCTGCTGCAGAATTGAAAGACTTCGCCAATGACTTAGGGCGAGCTGTCGAAAAGCTAGTCGTGGGCGATCCCGCCGATACCGAAACTCAATGCGGCCCCTTGATCCGGACGGAGGAAGTTGACCGCGTCGAACGTTGGGTCGATGAGGCCATCGCAGCAGGCGGCACCTTGGTGTGCGGGGGAAGCCGTCTGAGTGACACTTTTTTCTCCCCGACCGTCATTCTCGAACCTCCGGAAAGTGCCAAGGTGTCCCAGGAAGAAATCTTCGGCCCCGTGATCTGCGTGTATGGCTATGACGATATCGATCTGGCTATCGAGCAGGCCAATGCCCTGCCTTACGCCTTTCAGGCCGCTGTATTTACCGATCGGCTGTCAATCGCAAATCATTGCGTCGCGTCTCTGACTGGATCGGCGGTGATGGTGAACGACCATACTGCGTTCCGCGTCGACTGGATGCCTTTTGCAGGGCTGCGCCGTTCCGGGCTGGGCGTCGGCGGGATCGCCTATACTATGGCGGATATGAGCCTTGAAAAAATGGCCGTCTGGAACTGGCCTGCGGCGGCATCATAACCCGTTCGACAGACCCGGGATGGCGACACGGGCAGCTTCGCACTCGTCGGCTTCACCCGGAGTTGAGTCTCTGATGGGCGGCCGACAAAAGCCGTGCATTGGCGAGCCCGACCGAACAGGCGCACGAGGCGCGGGCATCATGGTTCGGTGGTACCGGCAAGTACATCGATGATGCGGCAATCGCCTACCGTGTCTTGCTCGCAGGCAGCGATCATGCGCCCAAGCTCCGTCCGCAACGCCTCCAGGCTCGCGATCTTGCGCTCGACTTCGCCGAGATGGCTTCTGGCCAGATCGTCGATGCCCGCGCAGGACCGGTCGGCATCATCGGAGAGATCGAGCAATTCCCTGATGCGTGCCATCGAGAAGCCTAGATCACGCGCGCGCCGTATGAAGTTAAGGCGCGCTTCCTCTGCAGGTCCATAGTCGCGATAATTGGCCTTAGTGCGCGGAGGGGCAGCGAGGATACCCTCGCGCTCGTAGAAGCGGATTGTTTCGGATTTGACGCCGGTTATCCGGGCAAGTTGACCAATTCTCATGACAAAGGCTCCTACCGCTTGACCTTGTAGTTACTACAAGGTGCATAGGGCGGATCGACGCAAGGAGTCGAGTAAATGGGAAACACCTGCTGCGGTCCCGATGAGGCCGGTGCAAGCACCAACGATCCGACATGGCGGCGCATTCTGTGGATCGCGCTGGGCCTTAATGCAATCATGTTCGGCGTGGAGATCGTGGCAGGCATTGCTGCAGATTCGCGCGCCTTGCAGGCCGACGCGCTCGACTTTCTCGGTGATGCGGCAAACTATGCTATCAGTCTCGGTGTAGCAGGGATGGCGCTCGTCTGGCGCGCGCGTGCGGCTCTCGTAAAGGCGGCGACCATGCTGGCTTTCGGCCTGTGGGTGCTCGGCTCGGCCATCTGGGGTTTCTTTGTCGGGGCGTCGCCCGACCCGGGAACGATGGGCGCCATCGGTTCTCTTGCTCTGGCGGTAAATCTCGCCGTCGCCGCGATTCTGTTCCGGTATCGCTCGGGCGATGCGAACATGCGCTCGGTGTGGATCTGTTCGCGCAACGACGCGATCGGTAATATCGCCGTGCTGGCGGCAGCGATTGGCGTTTTCGGCACCGGCCGTGCGTGGCCCGATCTGGTTGTGGCGAGCATCATGGCAGGACTGGCGGTGTGGGGAAGTGCCGAAGTCTCCAAACAGGCGCGTGGCGAACTGCGCTCTACCTAAACTCCGGAATATGCCCGCGATTGCGAATTGGGGGAAATACGTTTCCGTCTACACCCTGCTATTGCGAATTAATTGCAACCGATATAGAGCCCCCTCATGCATCGCATCGTCTCCGCCACCGTCCATCCGGCACTGCGGCTCATTCTGCTGGCGCTTGCGCTGTGTCTGTCCGTCACCGCGAACGCGGAAGAACCCGACGTGCGAACCACCTGGCGTCTGCTCGATTATATCGCGGTCGACTACGCCTCCGCCGTTTCCGAGGGACGTGTTGCCGACGAATTCGAATATCGCGAAATGGTGGAGTTTTCCGATGTCGTGGCGCGGCAGGTCGCTGCATTTCCGGACACTAAAGACAATCAAGCACTCATCCGCCGATCGGACCAGCTGCGAGCTCTGATCGCCAACAAGGAACCCGCCGAGCGAGTTGGGCGCTTCGCGCGCGCGCTGGCATCCTCGTTGCTGACAGCCTACCCGGTTCCGCTTGCCCCTTCGCAGGCGCCCGACCTTGTCCGCGCCCGCACTCTCTTCGCGCAGAACTGCGCCTCGTGTCACGGCGCCGCCGGAAGTGCGCCACCAGCCGCAATGCAGGCGCTCGATCCCCCGCCGATCGACTTTACCGATATCGACCGGGCACGGCAGCGCAGTGCGTTCGGGCTTTACCAGGTCATCACGCAAGGGCTTGAAGGAACGTCCATGGCCAGCTTCGCATCGCTGTCCGACGAGGATCGCTGGGCGCTTGCATTCTATGCCGGCAGCATTGCTTTAGAAGATGTAGCCAAAGGCGAGCGTATCTGGCGTGGGGATGATGGCATACGCCAACTTGTCCCCGATCTCGAGACGCTCGCCGCGCTTACACCGGAAGGTCTGGCCGAGCAGATCGGCGAGGACCGTGCGCTCGCCGTCATGGCCTATCTTCGCGCCAATCCCAATGCGGTGGGACAGGCAAAGGACACAGGTTCGCTCGCCTTCGTTCGCGATACGCTCGATCGCAGCCTGTCAGCCTATCGGGCTGGCGACCGTGAAGAAGCGCGGCAGCTTGCCCTGTCTGCCTATCTCGACGGGTTCGAACCCCTGGAGGCCCTCCTGGCAACGCGCGATGGCGGTTTGATGCGCGAGGTAGAACAGGCGCTCGGGCAATTCCGGGCCGGAATAGAGTCCGGTGCGGACCCATCCGAACTACAGCAACTAAGGGCGCGCATCGATACTCTGCTGGCCAGAGCCGAGGGAGCGTTGGCTCCTGAGGCGGCCAGCGAAATCTCGACCTTTCTCGGGGCGTTCACCATCCTGCTGCGCGAGGGGATCGAAGCACTTCTGGTTGTGATCGCCATGATCGCCTTTGTGAAAAAGTCGCAGCGCTCCGAGGTATTGCCCTATGTCCATGGTGGATGGATCGCCGCTCTTCTTGCAGGTGTCGCCACCTGGGTCGTAGCAACCTACTTCGTCAGCATCAGCGGTGCGAGCCGCGAGATGACCGAAGGGATCGGCGCGTTGCTTGCGGCTGTCATACTCGTATCGGTCGGGATCTGGATGCACGGCAAATCCCAGGCCGAGGAATGGCGGCGCTATATCCAGGAAAAAATGGGCAAGGCGCTTTCGCGCGGATCGGCATGGTTTCTATTCGGTCTTGCGTTCGTGGTCGTCTACCGGGAGGCGTTCGAGACTATCCTGTTCTACGCTGCCCTGTGGAACCCGCAGAGCAGCGGCATCATACTGGCAGGTGCCTTGTCCGCAGTCGCGCTGCTGGCGCTCATTGCATGGGCCATGCTGCGCTACAGCCGCAAACTGCCAATCACCCAGTTCTTCCGCTACAGTGCTATCCTGATTGCGATTCTTGCGGTCATTCTCGCGGGCAAGGGCGTGGGCGCTTTCCAGGAGGCCGGAGTTCTTTCCGCCACTTTCATTGCCGGCTTGCCGCGCCTCGCCGAACTCGGCTTCTTCCCGACTGTCGAGACAATAGGCGCGCAGTTGCTCACGCTGCTGGCCCTGATTGTCGGATTTCGCGCAAGCCGAGCTACCTCCAATCCGCCACCGGCAAACGTTACCGGATAAGCGGTCCCGGCTACGCAGTCTCCTCGATCCGGACGCAGGGGGGCTGCGAAGGACTATCCTACGCTTCAGGGCAAGCATAGAGTTCGGCCAAACTGAACCCTGCAGGTCTGTAATACCTCGCTGACTGATGCGTCAGTCATATCGAGGTGTTCAAATGGCCGATGATATCGCCGGAAAATTGAAATCTGCCGCAGCCTGGCTGTTCACTCAGCACGGATTTACGGCGACCCGCGTCGCGGACATCGTCGCGAATGCGGGCGTAGCGCAGGGGACCTTTTACCTGCATTTTAAAAACAAGCCGTCGCTGTTTGTCGCGCTTATCGATGAGTTCTTTGCAGGAATGATTGAGGAGACCCTTGCCCGCCATCCCGCCAAGCGGCTGCAAACTGGAGAGCAGCTGGCAGCCGAGGTTGAAGAAATCTGGGCTGCCATCATTCGGTATGGGCGCAAGCACGCTCTTCTGACCACGCTGGTTCTGCGCGAAGCGCATGCGCTTCCGCCCGAACAGCGCGATCATGTCAACCGTCATTTCGAACACGGTGCTGACGCGCTCACGCAGTATCTAGGAGATGCCCAAGAGCTCGGCCTGATGAAAAATCTCCCGGCGCGACTCATCGCTTGGCTTCTTGTCGGAATGATCGAGCGGGCAATGCACTACGCCGTTTTTGTCGCGCCGAACGCACCGAGCGTGTCGCTCGCAGGGCATTGCACCGAGTTCGAACTCCTGGGCCTGCTGGAACCTAGTGCTGCTAGGACCGGAGGCGAATCATGAGATCCAGACAGAAGGTCTACATCGGCATTGGCCTGCTCGTATTGCTAGGCGCTTCGGCGGCGACAATCTGGCTGATGCAGCCTGATCGGCATGAGCGAGAAGGTC